>OOAZ01000136.1_pt1 | contig 71491 bp, 53 predicted proteins | sample 1671221 | NCBI WGS metagenome assembly OOAZ01 (sample SAMN06348134, study PRJEB24527) | human gut metagenome | biome: human gut; feature: ankylosing spondylitis patient; material: feces | host: Homo sapiens | place: China | collected 2015-10
TTATTTCGTGGTTTGTTTTACTATCAAAGCCGGGCACAAAAAATGCACGGCAGAAGAAATAAAGAATCTCTCCCGTCGTGCAGCGATAATTAAAACAAACTTCCGATCCGTTTTAATTCGTGGGGAGATTCTTTCTTTATCTCCCCGCCAACTCGTCCTCTCGGAGTCATTGGATAACACTATGTATCAATATTAAATCACCCTCTCTTATTAATGATCCACCATAACATGGCAGCAATCATTCCTCCTACCAACAGATACCACCATACCCTAGGATGGATAAGCCTCGTTTCCTTGTCCACGTTTATCGTTTCTCTCTCATCGGAGACGACCGCCTTGTTATTCGTCCTCACCTCTGTCATATCAGATCCGGACGAAACGATCTTCTCGCCGGATTCCTCTCGCTCCTTACCTATGGTTATATCTGAGGTCTTGACTGGATACTGGTTCCCCACACTATCCGGACCAGACCACTCGACAACCAAGATATGGGCATTCAGCCTCTCGTTAGATAATATGCGCTCTATGATCGAAAGGCTATCTTTTTTAAGTACGCTATCCGATAGACTGACACTTGTAGTGGCATGCCTCTCCGCATCCGTGGATTTCTTGGAGGTTCCACAGGCACAGAAAAGGCATAACAATATGACGTACCATATTCTCATAGCAAGTTCCACCCAGCTATAACGTCCGACATTTCGGCCTCCCTACCGTTCTCGATCCGACTCATACCTGCAACAATACGGATCATCTGCTCACGATCGTTGATGTTGATAGGATCATCAGCCGGGATACCGGCGTAATCGGATACGGCCTTAACGTAAGCGTCCGTATCATTCTCGTTTTCTGGCGCCCAGCGACCTATCATCTTGCGGATCGTGTCCAGCTTATAGTTCCGGTAATAGTTAGACAGAATCTTGAAGATCGCCCGATAGCCATAGGCCATAGTCTCGAACTGCTTAAACGACTTGTCCTTGCTTGGTCGAACCTCTCCTTGAAAGAGATCACTGTTGATCCTAATGTTTCCCGGGTTTGCGTTTCTCAACCCTCTAGGTAATTTTTTCTCTGCCATTGTTATTTTTTTATTACATTTGTGTACTTTATTACTTATCTCCTGCCCTATTGAGAAATATGGTCAGCGATGATTTCACACCAGCTCCCCTATCCTTTTGGATCAGGGGAGCCTTTTTTATTCTTTGTCTTGTTATACTCATCCAAGAAATTGACCTTACTAATGAATTTTACGGCGGCAACCCAATACAAGAAGGCTATTACTTTGTTATCCGGGAATACCTTACCCATGTTCTTCAAGACATTGGTCCCGTAAAACCATATCATCGCCCACGTGATCCAAGACACGAAAGCCTTGGCGTTACCCTCCGATATATCCATCATCACGCCTATCCAAAACGAAATGATAATTATCAGAAAATACACAAGCATGTACACCCAGCTACGGATGAACTTGCTCTTCCGGAAATCCCCGTGATCCGCAGCAAGGCCCCAGAACGTATCGACGAAGGCCAGCGACAAAATCACTACCAAGAAGTTCTCGATCGGTGACACGAAGTCCATCGCCGTGACAACGGCGGCTATGGCGATGGACTTGGCCCAGTTAGCGAGGTCGGATATGTAGGAGAGATAACGGTACATATATTTTACAATTAATTAGGCATATCATAAAACGCTAAAACCATACCTATCAGATGCACTAAGCTTTACTATCTCCACGATTAACTTTTTTTGATCTGTCGATATAGGAACAAAACCAGTGGTGTTGATTATGTTTTTAGGAGTATCTTCCGTAGGAAGCCAATCAATATCATTTATCGATACATTGTACATTTCAGGGATAAATGTCTCAAACCAAGTAGATGCTGTAGCGTATATAGGTAACCCGTTTTTCAAATGCAAGTTATCTGGAGACAAGTCGTCAGAATCCTCTAGGCTTGAATTATTTCTCATCGCCCATACAGTAGCTCCTGTCGGTACACAATAAGGAATACCGCTTAAGACTGAAAATCTTTTATAATTATCATAAATATCTTGCTGGAACATCTTTTGTCCTTCTCTGGTGTTTTCATATGGTCTAAGATCGCCATCTATAGGTGGAACCCACGCACAATTGAAAGCTATAAGAGTCGTAGGTTTGCTATTTCTCCTGATAATAGACACCATCTTTGACCAAGTTGATGAAAAACTATTCCAGTCCCTAGAGGATACAGCCCCATTTTGTATTGTTATTAAGTCCCAATCTCCGGATTCCAGCGTATCCTTAAACGGCTTGTCTTTTCTTGAAAAATCGGAACCATTAGAAGAATTGTAGCACTCTATAGATGCGTTAGAATCATAAGCATTCAGCCAAGAGGAAAAAGGCGCCCCTCCTTGATAAAAACAACAGATATTAGCGTTTATACCCGCTTCCTTCAATAAATAATTAAGATACCACCAAGTATTTACTAAAAAAGAGGAACCTATAAATAATAAATTCAATACTTCTGATTTATTTCTGTTTTTTATTGAAGGAACCCTTATTTGCCCAGCCACATTACCAATCTCTATTCCTTCTTTGCCTTCTGTTATTAAAGGATATACCTTATTCTCTATTATTTCTTGCGAATCTATAACAGATACTGTAGTGGGGGCATCCAGTATAAAATCAACATCTGCACACGTATTAACCCTAAAATATTTAGCGGCAGCACTTACTGATAAACACTCTTCTAAAAAAATAGTTCTTTCAGTGTCCGTATCTCTCCCTTCCTTTGCGTCATCTGTCAAATAACCCACATAATTGAAATTTGAGTCATAAAGGAAGACCGTCGCAAAAGAAGTGTCACTTACTTTGTTGTTTCCGACTATAGAATAGCCCTTAATAGTTATGTTATCATCTATTTCTATAAATTTTGAATAGCCCCTATATTTATAGCCTCTAAGTCCTTCAATTATCTTCCCTTGCAAATCTATATAGTTGTTTGAGCAATTTATAGCTATAGATGAATTAAAAGACATTCTATAAGTCTTCGAAATCTTATCAGCATCCCAAGAAGGAGTATTTCCTATCACACAGGGATTTGAGATAGAGGATGCGTTAAACCTATAATAATAAGCATCCTCATGAATATTTTTTGCATCCTGTTTTGAAAAATGAATATTCCATTTTATGTTAGCTTCCGAATTTGAAAATCCATCCCTTTCAAATTTTATGAAACCTAAAAAATTACACTGCCTATCATATAAAAATATCGAACTATTAGTGTCATCTTCCGAATTGTTATTATAATAATAAAAAAACACATTTGCGATCTCGTTGTAGCCTAATATTTTATAATAGGGGCTTATAAAACATGAATCAGACGCTTCGACTTCATAATTCCCCTTATTTATACATTTACCCTTATTTGAATCATCAACATCGTCTATCGTAATGGCTTTATAAGCATGGATGTCAAAAAAGCTTGTCTCGCAGTTATATCCACCTGTTACATAAAAGCCAGAATCCCTATTTACATTAGCTAACATAAATCTGGCGCCCGGGAACGATTCTCGAATTTTAGTAAGATCTATATCAAGATCTAATCTTTCAGTTACACTATCCGTACTCAACCATCCTAAAAACTTGAAACTCACATCATAAATCATAGCATAAACATATGAAGCTATCCCATTTTTATCATACACGCAACATATGGAAGAAGCTCTAATTCCTCCTATTTTTGCTTTATCGACTAATTGAATAAACTTTGTTACGCCATTATTAGAATTAGTAAAATGTTGTATATAATTCCCGGGCACTATGTAATCACCACCAAATTGATTATAAAAATACTGAGAATTAAAAAGAGGCTCTATTCTATGAGCTTGACTTGCGATAACAATATCATCATCTGTAATAATATTAACATTTCGGCCCGGAGTAAGATGAACTACAAAATAAAACGCATTAGGATTTACTGCTACGGCCTCAGATTTATCAAAACTAATTGATACCTCAGCCTTAAACACTGAATATGATCTTGTCAAATAACCTAAAAAGTTAAACCTTGAATCATAAAGATGAGCAACTATATAGGTATTTTCTCCTAAATGGTTAGTTTCTATTACTCTAATATTTTGAATATCAACTCTGCTTGATGGAATTTGAATAAAATTACTAACTCCAATATTGTTATATCCGACTATTCCCCTTATAAATTTACCGTATCTATCTATATATATTCCACTATAATTTATTGAAATAGAAGTAGTAAATATGGATCTATCTATTTCCTTCCTCAAGCTCGTCTCCCTTGCGTCCGTGCCAATCCACGCCCCCGCCTCATGATCAGCCGTGAACTCGTACAAGAGACCGCCGTAATTAACGATCTCGCCTTTTACGTAGGGCTTGGTATCGGAGAAGACTGGGTACGTGTCTAGGCCGACGATGGATGAAACAGCCTTTTGGCTCATGACCTCCGTCTCGCTATTCCCGATCGTCTGAACCACACCGGCGGCTATGCTTTGGAAAACCCCGTTATCCACCCATCCTGAATCGTTATACACGTACATCCGGTATATAGGATTCTTATGTTCCGTGTCCTCAGCCGCGTACGTAGGGCCTACCATGTAGATATCACCCTGTTTCACGCCCGTAGAGGGCAGGGCTGAAGAGGTAGCGACATACCCCTTTATATATAGGTCTTGCGTGAACGGCTTTGACAGGTCAGACCATGTTTTCTGATCCCGTGATATCTGGATCTTATTGTCTTGAAAGCGGAACCAAGCGGCGATATACTCAGAGATCTCATTCCATACCTCTCCATCATACGAGTATTGAAGCTTGTTATTAACCGTGCGAAGCATGGGAGTAAGCCCGTTGTCTCCTTTAGGTCCCTGTGCCTTGAAGCCGGTATCAACGCCATCTTGAAACCAATTTCCGTTAGAGCCTATGGTTATGTTACCCCCGACCGGGAGGGCGTCCGTTATCCTAGTCCAAGAGGAGTCAAGACGGAAGAAATCATCGGCGATACAAAGATCATAGGTGAGTTTCTCCGTTATCGTCTCCTCGTCAAGGTTCTTGTAAGTGATTATGATACCCTTCCTTCTCATCCAGAAAGGCAATTGTATACGGGTATCCCCCGCCGATCCCATCCAAGGCAAATACACGTTGTTGCATTTCCACAATATGGAATCAAGCCTCTCTTTCGTCCTAGCGTCATATACGGCCTGAATGTATGTCAACGGATAGATCGGGAAACGCTCGTTCTTATCCTTGGCCAGCTTGTCTAGCTGCTGTACGCTATCCCTCTCGTAACCCTCGCAAATATCTTTTCGCTCTTCCATGATGTATCGTGCTTTAGTTCGTTATACGTAAAATATGTTGTAGCCGGCGTTAAGTCTCAAGATCAAATCAAGGTCGTTAGCCTTTGACCAATCCTCGCCTTCCTTCTTGTAAAGGGCCAGCTTGAAGACGCTCGTATTATCCCGTTGATCTAACTTGTAGGTGTTCCCGGCCAGATAGAAAGGCTTTCCTACCCTTATGCGCTGGTCGCCGTTCTCCGTAAGATCAATGTTCTTACGGCCTTTGTACAATGTCCTTACCTTCGGCTTGTAGATACTGAATACAAGCTTAAATATCTTTCTGATGATTTTGTATATGAATTGTCTCATGATTATAATGTTTTAATAGTTATACGGTAGCTCCGGTGGCATCGACCCAGTTCGTGCCTGTCCACCAGATTGGTTTGTTTAAAATTGTATCATAATATTGAAACCCTTTTTCATCTATACTTAAATCAGTTGGTCTTGAATTGGTTGAACCTATAACTTCAAATTTACTTTCAAAACCAGTTCCAGCATTCCTCCATCTCTCTCCAGACCACACAAACAATTTCCTTTTATCCCAATCATAATAAGTAAGACCTGTAATACTACCAGTTTTAGGCATATCATTTGTAGATCCTGCAATAATTACACTTACAGCTTTATTCACCCATTTCGCATCTTCCTCACCGGATATTTTTACCCTTTGAAAGTTAAGCGGGAGAGATTTTTCTCTTAAAAATCTAGCATAATTGTAAGCATCATAAGGAATTTTTTCAATTGATTCTGGAGTATCTTGTTCTAACAAGACATAACTAATACCGTTAATTGTAGTTTTAGACAAGCGTGTTTTTTTAAATTCATTTTTTATTATATGTGAATTTTCAACTGAGTATGGAATAAAAGGGTTATTATACAATATTGTACCATAATCTTGCTTATTAGTGCTACAATTAATTATATTAGTTTCCCAATTGTCTAAAATACTTTCAAAATAAATACTAGGTTTATCTCTATACATTAAAAATTTACAGTTAACGTAATTACCCGCATAACCCTCGTCAAGTGTATTACCATATCTATTGAAATGTAAGTTGCAATTAACAAACATATAATTATTATATTTATTTTCTTCCAAAGAAGAAGTACGCACGTTAATTATATCAGAATTTTCAACAATAAAATCATATGGGCAATATTCTTTTGTAGGTAACGCCATTAACGAGTTTTTTATTGTAAATTTTCCTTTTGTATTCGGACGTAACAAAGTATATTGCACTCTTAATGTTTCAACATTAAGATTCGAATTAATTAATTTTAACTCAGACCCTTTTATAACCTTTCCAAAAACGCAATTATCTATAACTATATTTGGACAAGACAATAGATCTATTTGTTCATATTGTAAATTCATGTAAGTGTATTCTCTAGAATCGTCCTTATCATAATTAATTACTAAATTTTTAAGAACCACATTTTCTAATCCGTAAATCCCTTCATATAAACTACTCTTTTTCCAATTTCCGTTATTCAATATAAGTTTAAATACTTTGTCTTTTAAAAGGTTTACAGTTAATCCTTCAATATATATATTTGGCAAGTATTTTTTATTTTGTTCTACTCGAATTGGAGCAACATCCATGTGAGAATACAAATAATTAACTAAATTATCAGAACCGTTTATAGTACAATTTTTCAAATAAATATTGTATTTTGTCATATAATTATAGGTATGTTCATGAACTAAAGGAGATGAACATTTGTTGAATATGCAATTATCAAATACAATATCACCATAGTAATCACCTATTTGACAAAACTTGTTAGAAATAATACTGTCTCTAATCGTCACATGCGTACCGTAGGTATGAATATCAAACCTATTTATACTACTTTTATCCACAAATGCAGTATTTATACATCTGCAACCTATTACACCCCAATCATTATCGTGGGCATTTATATTTATTAGTTTTATATTAAAACCATTAAATACGGATAAAAAATAACCATGGGTTATTGCATTAGCAGCATCAGAATAAGTATTCATTTGATATACGTTATCTAATGTGAGATTAGTCACAAAATTAAAATAGAAAGTAGCATCAGCTTTCATATCTTTTGGGACGTTATTCTTATCTGTATATACATACAGATCTTTTATCATCATACCATCTACCTTCTTTATATTAAACAAATTTGTAAGTTTTGTGCTATTCTCTCTAAAGAATTTACCGTTACAAATTGTAGGATTTTTATCTTCACGTACATCTACCGCATAGAATATAGGATCAGAATCAATTGTATCATATGGTTGAATTGGAATATTTCTAGCAAATCCATCTTGAATAATAATTACATCGTAACGATATGTATTGAGATCACCTTGATTTAAAATACGCTTTGACCATAAATTATTATCTTTTACTATAAGAATAAATTTTCCATTATTTAATTCAGGCACACTAGAATAATCAACTCCTTTTAAAAGTATTGGATCAATATCTAGCGTTATTAAAGGTCTTTCATCACCTCTTGCAAACAAATAACAGTCTTTAGAATTATTTCTAATATGAAATTCACAGTTGTTAAAATCAGTAGTATTACTTAATGGAATAGAATTAAACACAGATGGTATCTCTATATTTATTCTTCTAACATCTTTATAATTCACATTTACGCCCATAGAAATAGCGGTTGTGTGTAAAGAATATAATAAATCATAAGTAGATGTCCAATCTAAAAGATTGATATTAAAACTTAGAGGATTTAGATCATCTAAAAATCTTCCACCAAGTTTGATATTATCAAAAATGTTTATTGTTTTACCACTGATACGTGTATTGTAACCAATTAATTTACCATTCCTCAAACTCCCCCCTTGGAAATCCAGCACGCAATTGTCCGGCACCTCAATCGTCTGACCGGCTAGGCAGTAGTCGTACTGGATGATGTAGATGGTATTAGGCTTTCTCATCATGTGCTGCGTGAGCGTGTTCACACCGTTCACGTAATGCTTCCGGAGATACACACGTCCCATGCCGGAGTAATCCTTCGGGGCGTATTCCTTATCTTTCAACTTCAAGGTCCGATTATCCGTCACGGTTATATCCTCCTCGTCCGGAAGATTGGTGATGCTCTTGTTACCGATCAATTGCTTCGTAGCCTCGGAAAGATCGTCCGGATCGACGGAACCGGGCTTCAAGTCCGTTACCTGTTGGTTGGTGATGTCGATTATCTCGTTCCTCAATCCCCTCCGGGTGATATACGTATCACGGATAACGTTACCCTCATGGTCTCTCCAAGCACGGTCTACCATGATCTCCGGGGTAAGGTCGATGTCCGGCTTGAAACCGGCGGGATGGGCTGATAAAAACGACTCCTTAGGTATGTAATCAAGACGCTTCTCCACCTTATCTAAATCAGAATTTACCTCCTCGAAATTTTCGGAGGTCTCCTTCTTGAAAGCACCTATATCCTTATTTATATCATCGATAGAATCATGTACCCCATCAAGATCATTCTCCATGCCGATAATCGCTGATTTTATTGTCTTTATATCGACATTTATACGTGATATGGCATCATCTATAGCGTCTATCCTCTCCGAGTTCGGGATATCCATTGAGTCCTTAATCCATATAGATGATCTTCTGGGTTTACGTAAGATAGCAACCTCATTCAATAATTTCAGATCGCTTCCAAAATGAGTATAAACCCCATTCTTGGCCGCAATATAAAAGATATTGTCAAGCCCAGAAACAGGAGTGGTGTCTGGTAACGCATAACCAGCGAAGACATACCCCCTTCTCTCGAAAAGGCCGATAAAATCCTCTACCATCTGGACTAAATTATCCTCCTTATCCTTTAGTATCCCCCAGCTTTGACGATTCACGTTCCAAAAATGCTGGACACCCAAGATATAAATATAATCCCCGTCCACGCCTCCGTTAGGATACCTACGCATAGCGTCATACACGTTATCGAACTCGCCCAGATTATGAGGATCTGTAGCCAAAGGCATCACGTTGTTATCTTTCTCGCTCATGACTCCACGAATGATTTTCCAATATTAAAAAAAGTCTCGGCCATTTGGGGTTCCCTTCTGGAAACCATAACCAATCCGGCCGTATAATTTATAATGGCCTCCCGAAGGAGGGAATTGAACTCTAGCTCTTCGTTGTTATCCCCCGTATATGAAGGAACGGGAAGATAAAGCGCCCTATCTATCCGGTGATCCCTACGGTTATATTTCCCGTCATTCTCAAACCCCACGGTATAATACCGAAGGATCTTACTACCGGACAAATCCCTTGAGAGCACGCAAACAGGACGAATCGGCGTGCCACGGGTATATACGTTATATTGCATCCTAGCCTCCTCCGTATCATCCCCTATAGCGTCAAATACCGGATTACGCCATGATCGCATCTTAAACAAGGTCAGTCTAAGGAAATCTGGTGGAAGCACCACGTATCCGGAACCATCGGTATCGCAATATTGGGCCGCCTCAGGGATTACCAACGGAACGCTATCTAACATCTGTACCGGAGCTATCCTCTCCACTGATCGTACAGCGTCAAGCAGCTTCTCCCTTATAATCTCATTAAGCTCCATATTGTTATCCTCCGAGACTATATACTCTTGCTCAATCCTGTTCTCATCCAAGGTTATCCGCACGGATGTCACCAAATCCTCGACATTATACCTCATATCATCCCATATTAGGAAATACCACCCCGTTTTTCCGGGCTTCCCCCTGAATGCTTTCCGGGGATATAAGCCCGCTTATATCCGAACCGAAAGTTTTCTCTAAATAATCAATAGCCTCTTGAAAGGACCTTATCTCCTCGACCGGGGTCAAATCCTTTGTCCTAGACTTTTTATCTGGAGCGGGATCGGATTCTATCTTTATAAAACGACTCCCATAACAATCCATTGACTCCAACGCCTTGGCCTCATCCTTATCCCTAGGGATATAATAACTCCCGTTCCTTGTCATAGGGATAAAACGAATCCTTCGATATCTATCACGCACCTTAAGATTAAATGACAAAACACTATCTGAGAAATATTTCATGACACAACGATTTAAAGCGGGGAGGCGAATCCCCCCCCTATTTTATAAAGAACCTAACTTAACACGGATGTGGGCGTTCGGATATACCAGATAACAGCAACTGGCCTCATTCAAGACCACGGCACTAGTCTTACGTTTCGCTAATTTCTCCATGTCATAAGTCTTTCTGCTAAACATCTCGAAAGTCCTTTTACGGAGGTATTCGGGGTCCATAACAAAGGCCTCGTCTGATTTCATGTTCATATCAAGCAACTCATGGTGCATAGCCAGCAACTTACCGAAATTGCTATCGAAAGAGGTAAATTTAAGCCCCCACTTCTCGAACTCCTTAACGACCTTGAAACGCTCACTCTTCATCTTGGCCAAGGCTGCCAAGAAATCAGATCCGCAGAAAGCGATCTTCGTCTTGTTCCCCGCATCATTACCCGTGAAGATCTCCTTCAAGAAATCAACCATCTCATCGTCCTTGATCACAATCTCATTGGTCGAGTCATCAACGGTTCCCAAAGACTTGTCCTGACCTGCCATCCACCAAATACCACCGGTGAAATAAACATCCATACCCGTTTTCTTGGGATCCTTACTCTTTCCCTTGATACCGAACAGGAATGAGTTCTCCATACCCAAACGCATATCATAGATAGCGTCCTCCTCCATATCGTCAAAGTTCCAGTCAACCTCTTTACTCCACATCTTATTATACGTGGACTCCTCTACCTGCATCATGAATCTCTGGCAAAATTGTTCTTGTGGCGTAGGCAATGAATAGAACTGCCCGGTCTCCACGTCCAATTCCCCTGCGGCACGGCCCATACGAATAAGCACGTCATTCTTTTTAAGGGCTGGAACGATAGAATTCTCTCCTGTCGTATTTCGTTTGCCGTTCACGGCAATCACTTGCGGATATCCCTCGTTCTCGCTCTTGCCCACGACATAAAGCATCAAGTCCTTTACCGTATCCTGAGTCGATCCATCCTCTTTATAGCCCTTGATCCCAGATACCCGGATCGTATCAGTCACGCTAAAGAGAGAAGCATCATTCACAGGCAAGGTTACATAAGATGATCCTGATGCCATCTCGGTCGTATTGGTCTTAACGGAATCCTTGATGGGTCTTGTCGATACACTGTAATATTTCACGACCATGCTGTTGACCCTGCTAATACTCTCTGCGCTCCTCGTGATCTGGTCTATAGGAGTACGCATCGGTCTCATTTTCGTGATACGCTTGTCTATAGCCTTCGCATAATACTCTGGATTATCCGTTTCTTTCGAGATTTGAATGCCATCCGTAGCGGTCGCCCCGCCATTGGCATCCGTGACCGCAATCCCCGGGTTAATATCAGTCACCTCTCCCCCTCCATCCGTGGTTGTCGGTACGGCCATACACATCCCGCATCCGGTAGTGGCTCCTAGCATCACGGCCAAAACGGTCAATACCAAGCCGCCCAAATAATTAAAAAAACTCTTTGATCTCATTTTACTAATTGTTTATGGTTATTAATTATGATTATTGCCAAACACTCTTACGTCCCGTGATCTTGTCTAGTCTGTCAATCGTCGGGTTTCTCTCCTTTTTCGTGGGAGATGTCATCCCCCCGCTGGAACCCAGATCGGGCGGCAACCGATCCACCTTGGTACTCTTTCTCTTGTTTATGTCTATATTGGCGTTACGTCCGGCTATCTCCCCCTCATTACGGGCCTCCTCCTCACGTTTGGCCGCATCCATCATGGACTTGTCATAGTTTGCCGCTTTCATCAGCATCATCCAATCATCCTTGGTGACACCGTTCACCACGATCCGATCCAACAATCCTCCATCGGCGTAAAGGAACTCATAAGCCGCCCTAGCGTCCTCGTCACTGAATTTACCTTCCGACTGGGCTTCCTCCAGACCTTGGATCATCAATCTCAGGTTATCCTCCGCCTGCTTTTGCAGTTCCTTGTCTCTCGTCTGCCTCTCCATATACTTGGAAAAAGCCTCTGAGAATTTGTTCTTTCCCTCCTCGCTTTCCAAGGCGGCCTTAAAATCATCCCCGTAATTCTCGATAAGATATTCCACGGGATTACCGCCCTTGCGCATCACCATCAAGAAGCCGGCGCTCCTAGGGTCAGAGGCCAACAAGTCCCCTAGTTCCCTCTGCGCTTTATCACCTCTATCAAACCTATCAAATTCATCGTTCAATCTTCCATAAAACTCATCCTCGTTCTCCACGTCCAAATCTGGATAACGTCCCCTAATACTCTCCAAGAACATATCTCTTTTAGACGTAACAGGCTTATTGTCAATATCATTTTCTGGCATACATTGTTTTTTAAAAATTATTCTATACGCAAATATGATAACGATACAAGCCCCCATAACGATAAATCTTACCCGGCAAAGCAGAAATTCGTAACTTTGGTAAAAACAGGTATGATATGAGGAAGAACGGAAGCGTATTCTCCATGATGCGGGAAAGAAACCTTGACCTCCTTAGGGCGTACAGGGAAGCCTTGAACAGGAACATGAGATCAGACAAGGACCTTGTCTATATGGACCTACTTACCGAGACCGTAGCGTCGCAAGCCTCCAGATACTGGGTATCCGTGGAAAGGGCCTCGTCCGTCATATACCAGATGAACAAGGGGTCCATGCCAAAAGGGATGAAGGACAACGCCAAGGTATTCTACAAGTCCTTATTCGAGAAATTCGTCTCGTACCGATCGGATCACCCCAAGATGCCCATAAAGCATATCGTATCCATCATAATAGAGAGTCCCGCCCCATGTTTCGTACTTACGCCCGAGAGCGCCAAGGCCATCATATCTAAAATGAGAAAGGAATGTTACGAGCAAACCATGCGACGATTGCGGCACTGTTTCTGATATACGTGTTACCGCTAGACCCACTAGGTTTCGCCTCCGGGCCGTCATACCCCTTCTGGACGAGGCTGTCATACATGTTCTTCCACGTGAACATATGGCATCTGATCGGGAACTCATACGCCCTGAAGGTAATGCGAATTGGCAAGAGGGAGATCGCACGGTCCTATATCATGGCCGTCCTCGCCTCGTTCTTCTCCACGTCCCCCGTCATCGGGGCGAGCGCCATGATATTCGCCACGTGGGGCGAGCGACTAGCCTCGGCCAAATGGAGAGACCGGGCGATATGGGCGAGCAGTCTTGTCATATCATACGTCATTCCCGGCATAAGCTGGGAGATACATCTAGCGTCATCGCTGATTGGGTTTTGCTGGATAAAGCTATATAATTTATATCATGACTATAGATTGGTTAGTAGAGGAGAATAACAGGAGGAACGACGAGATGCACGCCCATTTCGACCCTATCAAGGGAGAGAACTCGCCCGGGACAAGAGAGATGGTCGAGATATCCGACATGTACCCATACAAGATGCTCCTGCCAGTCAGCATGCTATCAAACAAGCTAGTTAAAAGAATAATAAGGTATAAATCCATAAGGGCCTTTTGCAAGGTCACCTTCAAGAGGTATGACGAGGAACTTCATGAGAAGGTCGTACGACAGTTCATAAAAGTAAGGAACAAGCATGACTTCCCTTTCTGGGCTTACTCTTTCTGCGAGATAAAGAACAAGGAGGGAGGCAAGAACATCCATTTCAAGCTCAACTATCCACAACGCCTGCTGCTATCCGTGATGGAGAATATGAGATTGGCGGGACTACCCATAAGGATCATCCTGCTAAAGGCCCGGCAATGGGGAGGTTCCACGTTGGTACAGCTATATATAGCGTGGATACAACTATGCCATAAAGAGGCGTGGTACTCCACCATCGTAGCGCAAGACGCATCCACGTCAAGGAAAATCAAGGCCATGTATAGCAAGATGCTGGAGAAATACCCCACATGGCTATTGGACCTGCCGGATAACGTCACGCTTGGATTCACGCCTTACGAGGGATCGCAATTGGATAGTATCATAACGTACGGAAAAGGGAGCAACGTGGAGAAGGCAAGGGACACGGTCATAACCATAGGCACCTATAACAGCCCAAACTCGGGACGGGGCGGTGACATGAGCTGCGTACATTATTCCGAGGTGGGATTATGGGATGACACGGACGGGAAAACCCCGGAAGATATAATAAGGAGCATATCCTCATCCTTGCTATTGGCCCCGCTTACCGTGGAGGTCATAGAATCCACCGCTAACGGTATGGGAAATTTCTTCTACCGGTCATGTGTCACGGCCAAGAAAGGCAAAAGCAACAGGAGGTTCGTATTCGTCCCATGGTTCAAGATCGAGAGATACGAGCTACCCGTGAAGGACAAGAGGGCATTCGCCAAATGGCTTCTTGACAACAAGGAGAACGACAATCCTCCGGATGGATGCCTAGACTCCGGGAAATATTACTGGAGACTATGGAAGCTGGGGGCTTCCTTCGAGGCTATAAACTGGTATTTAGTCAAGCGGAAGGATTTCATGGAGCACGCGGACATGGCGGCGGAGTTCCCCAGCGATGACGTGGAGGCGTTCAAGAACTCCGGCAACATGGTATTCAGCGTATATCATATAGACAAGCTGAAGGAGGGATGCAAGCCCCCCAAGTATGTCGGGGAAATATCGGGCAAGTCCGTTAAAGGGAAGAGCGCCTTGACAGAGCTGTCATTCAAGGAGGATCATAACGGGTCGCTCAAGGTATGGTCGTTGCCAGACGATCAAGCGAACGTCAAGAATCGTTACCTCGTGATCGTGGATATAGGGGGCCGTGGAAAGAAATCCGATTTCTCGGACATATTGGTGATAGACCGCTATTGGATGATGTTTGGCGGGAAGCCGGAGGTAGTGGCCGAATGGCACGGACACATAGACCATGACCTGTTAGCATGGAAATCCGCCCAGATCGCCAAGTTTTTCGGGAACGCCCTGTTAGTCATAGAGAGCAATACCATAGAGACCAAGGACAACGATACGGACGGAGACCAGTCCGAGTTGATATTCAACCAGATCGGGGACGCTTACGACAACCTGTACGCACGTAAGGCGAGCGAGGCCAAGATACGGGCCGGAAAACTGACGGAATGGGGATTCCACACGAACCGGAACACCAAGCCAATGATCATATCCTATCTCGTGGCATGCCTCCGAGAACAGTCATATATCGAGCGGGATATAGACACGCTGGATGAGATGTCCACGTACGAGAAGAAAGCCAACGGATCGTTCGGGGCCGTGGAAGGCAAGCACGACGACAAGGTCATGACTAGGGCTATAGGACTTTATATATGTTATTGCGACATGGATCTGCCGTCCATCCCCAAGGATAAGTCCCCCGGCGTAAGGCCCCATGGTCCTATCAGCGAGGCTACCATATGACAACCGACAAGTTTTATCGTTACGATTGAACGCCAAGTCCCCATATTCGTCAGAAAAAAGAATCCATGACTAGATTGATCCCTAAATCGAGGATATCACCTATAGACACCGTCAAATACGAGAGACGAAACATGACGGACGGGCGGAACATGCCATTGGTATACCAATGCGCTAGGGCATGGGACAAGCTCGACAAGTTCAGGAAAGAGAGGGACAGGAACAAGAGATATATGTACGGCGACCAATGGGGGGACCTGATCGAGTATTGTGGCCGGATGATCCCGGAGGAGGAATATATAAGGATGCAGGGGAATATCCCCATGACCAACAACCTTATCCGAAGATTGGCTAGGACCGTCATCGGCGTTTATCGGAACCAGAACAAGACACCCGTGTGCGTGGCGAGGGATCGTGACGAGCAAACGCTGGGAGAGACCATGAGCACCATGCTCGAGTACAACAACAAGATCAACGACATCAAGGAGCTGAACGCAAGGATGTTCGAGGAGTTCCTCATAAGCGGCCTATCCATACAGAAAGAGACCTACGCCCAAAGGGAGAACCGAAGGGAATGCTGGACTGACAACGTCAACCCGAACCTGTTCTTCGTGGACGGCCCCATGAACGATCCCAGACATACCGACATCGAGATGATCGGAGAGATCCATGACGTGACCTTCGGGCAACTCGCCAGCGTATTCGCCAAGGATGACAGGGATTATGAAAGGCTGCAAGATATATACAAGAACGCCCGTGACAAGGACTATATCGCCAAGTTCAACGACACGTTCAAGGGCAACAATTATGACCTTAACGGGTTTATGGCCCCGCAAGACCCCCGCTTATGCCGTGTGATAGAACTATGGACGCTCGAGAGAAGAAAGGCGTTCTGGTGCCACGACTGGCTGAAGGGCGACGCTTACGTGGACAGTTACTCGAACAAGGGGAACATAGACGCTGAGAACGAGGGCCGGCTGGAGGATAACAGGATCAAGGACGAGCTGGGGAATTACGTGCTGGACGAGCTGGGACAACCCACGCTATACATGCCAGAGAGCGAGGTCCCGCTCATAGAGTACGAGTACATGATACAAAGCTACTGGTACTACCGTTATCTTTCACCGTTCGGGGATATACTTGACGAGGGAGAAAGCCCTTATAGCCACGGGAGCCACCCTTACACGATGAAGGCATATCCTTTCGTTGACGGGGAGATACACTCGTTCGTCAGCGACATCATCGACCAGCAAAGGTATATCAACCATTATATCATCCTGAACGATTTCGTGACGAAAGCGAGCGCCAAGGGAGTGCTGGTGGTAGACGAGGCCTCCGTTCCCGATGACATGAGCATAGAGGATATAGCGGACGAGTGGACGAAGTTCAACGGCGTGATCAAGCTGAAACTCAAATCGGGGGCACAGGTCCCCCAGCAGATGATGAACCGGAGCGTGCCGGCAGGGTTGGGAGACATGATAAAATTACAGATGTCCATGATGGAGGACGTATCCGGGGTACAAGGGGCCATGCAGGGGAAACAGCCCACGAGCGGGACAAGCGGAGCCTTATACCAGCAACAAGCGTCCAACGCCAGCAACAGCATCGTGGACTTGCTGGAATCGTTCGCCAGCTTCATCATATCGGGCATGTACAAGAAGTGCAAGAACATCCAGCAATTCTACGACGATAAAAAAATAATAAGGATCGTTGGAAGGAACGGCTATGTCCAATGGGACCCGGAGACCATGGGAGGCGTGGAATTCGACATATCCATATCAGAGAACTACGACACTCCGGTATACAGGGCGTTATCCAACAAGTTGCTATTGCAGTTGCTGAACGCCAAGCAGATATCTATCGAGCAAATGCTCGAGGTGGGAAATTTCCCGTTCGCCGATCAGTTATTGCAATTGATCCAGTCGCAGAAGGAACAATTAGCCGCTCAGCAACAACAAATGATAGCCGGCCAAGGCATCGACGCTATCAATCAACAATTATAAATACCAACATTAAAAAAAGGAGGTTAAAATGTCAAAAGTAAGCAAGGTTAGAAGCGAGCTGGAAATCTTCAAGGATTTATTCAAGAACGGCATGCAGCCCAAGATCGATAATCTGGAAAGTTCCGCCGCCTTAACGGACGTGGTAAACAAGGTTAACAGCATCCTAGCAACCTTGAGAGCCGCGGGTATCATAGCTTCCGAGTAAGCCTGATACAAGAAAGGGGTTGGCAAATAAATGTCACCCCCTTTCTATTTTACTTAATCATATAAGACCTTTCGCCTGTAACACGTAATTCAACCATGACCTCCTCTTTAACGCCCTCTCCTTGGCCGATATGGGATTTTTACCGTTGGCGTATGGCGTATAATAAAAACATTCCCGGTTGAAATCGTCGATCCGTACAGAATGGGCGAAGTAACCGTCCGTCCTGTATTTACGTACCTCCGATCGGTTGCAAGTTATCAACCTATGATCGTAATTAGGGATCACGTAATAGCGCACGTTACGTCTCGAGTATTTCTCCTTGGCCTCCTTTATGGCGTATCGGAGTTGGATGTCCGCCCTCAAGAGGACGAACCATATACGGATTTGCTTGAGTATATTTGCCATATTCTATCTATTTTTTCTAAACATCATCAAGCAACCCCTTTCTCTCTGATCATATTGGAGATAATATTGTAGATATACTCAATAAAACGATGCTTCTCCGCTATATCCAAATTAGACTCTCCATTTTTCTTCTTATAGCTACGAATAGATATATGATATAGATAGTACAATTGATCGTATATCTTGCGCCAAACATCTTGTTGTTTCACATTCTGGGCGGAAGAGTATCTATTAACCATCTGTCTGATCTTATCTCTTAAACTCATTTCCGGAATCTTTTCCGTTGAAACAGGAATAGCCAAAAGGAGTTTTCCATTTTCTTCTCGCTCTTGCGCCATAGAATCAAGCCTTTTCTCTATATTATCTATTCTCCGGCTTTGCTCAAGTAACGCTTGTGCAGATTGTACCAATATCTCAAGATGAGACAATGGTTTAGTCTTCTCCTTTAAGGCTTTTTCCATTGCGTTAAACGCCGCAATATAATCGAGTTTAAATTTCATCGCTTTCTTCCCCGTAAATCCCATGGCAAGCAATGTGAAGCCATCACGGTTCATTATGAACATTGGATATTGTTGTCCATTTTGCTCGTTGACATAGGCTGTTTCAGCAAACATAGGGTCAGCCGAATTTTCGGCACACCCCTTAAGTATTTCACGTATAGCGTCTAATACATGTTTATGTTCTTTACCGAACTTATTGGCCACCAATAAACTATTTGTAGCCGCCTCTCCATTATCGTCCCTAAATACTAAACTATCCATATTATTAAGTTTTTTAGCTATTAAAAATATTCTATATCGCTTGATTTACGCTCCATGTTTACGGATGGAAGGGAGAACCTCTCCGCATACCCAGTCTTGGAATGGTTCGGCTTGCGGCTTGTCGGATCGCATGATTACCTTGTAGAGGTTCTTTTCGTTAATAAAAACAAGTTGTTGGATAACCTCTGCCCCGTGTTGGTTATATGTTGGGGTATCGGTTAAAACTACACCCCTCTGATCCAATCTTGATTTACAATCACTGACATTTTTTATTTCCAAAACCCGGCAAACATCCGCAAGGCAAAATAAAGGATTCTCACTTGTTCCGGCTACTCTCACTTCACCGAAACGATCGTTCTCAAAAATTTTAATTGCTTCCATATCTTAAAATTTTAATTGTTCGAAATATTTTCTCCCGCAATTTTAGCCATAAGATCAAAACGACTTTGTTATTTTGATTACCTCGTGCGTCCTCCATGAAAAAAGTCGCCCCACACGGCGCAGCGACTCACCATGCAGGGCATTTGACTTCAATATCCTATGTCCGGTCGCTGTCGGACAAGGCAAATATCGGGATACAGGAACGACCGGGAACGATAAATCTTACCCGACGTTAACGACACCGCACGTTATTTACGCTTTAATTCATACTTTAGCGGAAAAGTAACGAGCATGGCGAAGAAGATCATAATACGAAAACCGCTGGACAGGTGGGGCAACCAGATATCATACGTAACCACCTCATCCTCCGTATATGACAAGGAAGGAAACAATCTCGACCAGCTATTGGCAAAGATAGATACGGAATACGTGAGGAAAACATCCATAACCCAAGAGCTGGGGGAATCGGAAGATCTGGTGATGGGGCAAAAAGGGGTTACTATGGAGATCAACAGGATAGACCAAAGCGTGGTCGAAATGGGATCGTCTATCTCATCGCTAGGGATCTCGCTGAAAGACTTAGAGGAAAGGGTCTCCACGCTTGAAAATACACCTGCCACATAAACAAAAAATAAGCAATCTCTCGTTTAAATAAACAAAAATCGTATATTCGCGCTGTCACCGATATAGAATATAAGACGTGACACACATCGTGGCGTTAAAGATATCGTCTCCTATAAAGACCTAAATTCCCCAAATTTATAAACATAACAGGGAGCCGATAGCAACAATACGCCCACGTTATTTGTATATATAATCTATATATAAGACGTGGGCCGTTGCTTACTACCTGTTATGTTGGCGTGGGGACGCCGGGTCTTGGTAGTTGTGACGGCACCACGTTTTTTTATGCGTATATGGTATGTTATATATTTATAACCCCTTATGGCTCTCATCCGTGATGGACCGGAGCCATAACTTAAAGATATTACACTAGGTTGTATTCATAAAATAACTTTATCAAAGTCATACCGCTCTTTCGTGAGAACCAGAGGTATATTTATGTCAAGGGGATAGCTTTGGAGGATGGGGGCACACTCCTTTCCTTATGGCATAAAATATAGTTTGAATAAATATTTCCCGCTTCCCTTGGGTGGTATTGGGAAGCATTTTAAGACGGATATACCCACCGTTGCTATTCCGGGAGGATCGGCAATGATGATTAAGTATGTCTTTGTTTAGATATGGATTTAGATATTATAACGTTCCTGTTCGTGAGAATCGGATCGTTTAAGGTTGTCTGAAAACCATTCATATAGATTATAGTTAAATAATAAAAACTCTCTTGCCCGTGAGGATTTGGGGAGTTTTTTTATTTTTTACTATTCCTAGGGATAAAACTAAAAGTAAAATATGCCGTAAAACATGCCTCCTGCGGGATAACGGATGTGAAGATTGGGTAATTTTGCAAAAAAATAATATTATGACAACAAAAATCATAAAAATAGTTGGATCTATAGTTATAAGTATCATAATGTCTTATATCCTATGGATAATATATTTTTACGCTATACCATTTGTAATGAACATAGGATGGAAAATGTTCATTCTATATATCATACTATTTGGAGGATTAATTACTGCTATCATTTCGCATATATCTGCTTTTTTATACTACCCTTTAATATTAGTATCTAAAGGATGTAAAATAGCAAAATACGCATCAATACCATTTATATTTTACTTCGTTTGTTTATCTCCATTAAAACTGCCTTATTCATTAAATATTGATTTCAGCGCATTGCAATGGATACTAGCTATTAGTCTAAACATATTATCAGTGACAACATTCATATCTATAATAATAGTGCTATTCAATATAAATAAAGATTAATATTATATAGAAGTATTACAACAAACGAATACTACTATCTATTCTGTAATTTTCAATAAAATAAATAATATGAATCGTAATAAGGTACTAGATTTCATCTATTTTATCATAAGAGCTATTTACACAATATTTCTTTTTTTATTATATAATTCAATACGAAACAACTTAACAAACAACGATAATTATTTAGAAAAGTCACTTTTAATACTATTAGCTGTTTTAATATTTTTTATATGGTGCTTCACACTGTCTGATGATGGAATTTATAAACAACTACACATAATAACACAAAGATTATTAGACAAAAAATGGAGAAACAGGGAAAAATATTTAGTTGAGAAATATAAGGATATAACAACATCAGAACTTGAAAACGATTGTATATCAAGGCGTATTTCTTTCATTGACGCTCCTCCTCCTAATATGATAGATGAATATAGTTCATACAAATTTAAACTAGAATCAAAAGAAATAGATGATATTATTAAAATAAGAAGTATAAATAAAATGATAGAACATATAAAAAACAATATTATAATATGGGCTATAATCGCTGTTTTATTCTTTTCGATTGGATTGTCAGTATAGATTATAAAAACAAATGGAGGCAACCTGAAATAAGATTGCCTCCATTTGTTTTATTTGTTCACGAATCTTTCCATAGCCTCCTTGTCGATGGAAAGTTCCCTGATCCTACGGATCTCTTTCTCCTTTTCCTTCCTTTCCTTATCTTGAGCTTTTTGCTCCGGTGTCATGTTATCCTCAACGTAGTTCCTCTTGATCTTATTCAACTTACTCCTTGTCAGAATATCCGTTCCGGGCACCCAATACTCCCACTTGTTACTCATTGGCGTATATCTATAAGCCCTAGAAACCTTCTCCGCATAATCAAGAAACGGCTCATTCTTGTACATCTCCCTAGCGACTTTTACCCGTTGGCTCTTTGGGGTATTCAACAGGAACATAATATCCTGCAAAAGATAACCTTCCTTTCCTTGGTTACGGATCAATCCTTCCATGCCTAAATAAATGTTACCCCATCGCTCCATATCGAATCCTACCAACTTAGAGCCATTGGATAACACATCCACGGCAAGCAAGGGATCCATGCCTATATCATCTATAGAACTACCTATATTATTATATGCCCTTTGCAGCTCGTCCAAAAACAGCACGGGATTAATATCATACCCATCCACGAGATTATTTATGATATTACCTGCGGGCACACCTTTTACGGGGGTCGTTACGAATTTCACGATATCCTTGTATTTTTCATCCTCGTCATCATCACCGGCGAAGAACCCGAAAAACCCGGAACTGCCCAAGTCCCATAGCATATTCATTCCCCAACCAAACAGCAAGAAATGGAATAATTGCTTTCTAGCCCCATTAAGAAGCAGGCTTTGGGCTTTTTGGTTAGCCGTATCATCATCCATACCCTCCGCCTTGAAACGCTCTGCGTAATTCGACCTCAGCTTAGGCCAATCCTTCAAACTCGCCAAATCATAAAGGCTCAACATGACCCTTCTTACATATCCTATATTAGAGTTTTGGTAAGTGGTCAGCATCCTGTTAATGATCGTACGGCTCCGTTGCATGGGAGATAAGAACGTCTCGACCCCGGATTGCTGTGTCTGGTTAAAGAATATCTCAGCGTCAACCAACGCCTGTCTCTTAGCCTCATCATCCGATAACCGCTCGTATCCCTTCCTCAACTTATCATATGTATAATCATATACGGATTTAGCTCCTACAGATATAGTGAAAGCGTCGATCATCTTGTTAGGTACCATGCCTATCTTCAAATAAGACTCTATTATCTTACCGAGGTTATCCCCATCGTCCCTTAACTTCTCATCCCCCAGATTGCCATCTTTCACACGCTCATAAAACATGGGCATATTCTCCATCGCCCATTTATAGGGTCTACCCGTAAAACCAAGACCTATATTCTTAGTGAATGCTACCATGAATTTAGGGCTTTGAGAATATCCCAAGAAAGCGGGTAACGATAATATCTGTTTCGCCGCCGTCATAAGCCCGAAAGATATATTCGCCCCGACAAGCCCACGATTAACCTTTGCGAAGAACTCGTCCGCATATTTATCCGGATCCGGATGGTAGGAATGCGAGGCCAATGCCGCCGCATCAACGAAATCAACATAATGCCCATTGACATTAGAGTTCACCTTGTTCCTGAAAGTCGGGCTACTCAACAGCCAACTCAAGTCCCTACGGACTCGGGCGAAAGCGTACCACTCCTCCATGTCCCGTACATGGCTTATAACAGCCTCGATCCCGTTCGTGGACAAATCTATAGGCTTGGAATTGACCGTTCTTTTTATCAAGCTGTTTGCCTTTTCCTCCAATGTCTTCTTGCCTTTCCTAACCTCCTCCAAGTCTACCTCGTTCATTACGGCGTTCTTGTTTATCCTTAACGGGGCATAATTTGGGATGTTGGCCATGGAAGTCCCATACATATCGACATACCTCTCATTGTATCTATCCCTCAAGTTTACCAACAGATCATCTTGTATCCAATCCGCAAAAGCCTTATAATTCTCACCGATGAAATCCTCAATTTCTAGCAAGGAATCATCCGTGAAACCTTGTTGCTCCAATTTCATCCGTCCATCATCCATCTTCCATACCATATAAACATACATGGCCTCACCTTTTGTCATAGGTATCTCTATCTTACGACCATACTCACCTTCCGTGTCGGTGTTGATTATATAAACTCCAGATTTCTCAACACGTTTATTGCTATCAGACAATACGCTGTCAGCGTCCTCATTGAATATCTCATTCACTTTATTGGCAAATGTCTTTCGGAACCGATCACGATTCTTCGCTAACTCATTTTCTGCCGCTATGGTTCCTTCCTGCCCTTTTACGAATCGTTGATAGATATAACCATCACCATTCAAGAACTTTCGTCCTACTCTTTGCGCCATATAATCAAAACTACCAAGAGGGGATGACGCAAACTTCTTAAACCAATTCATCTTACCTAAGTCCTTATTATTTATGTCAACAGGTTTATCCGCCACATCCTCAATGGAATTACGAACGATATCTATTCTGCGATAGGTCTCCTCTTCTGTTTTACGAGATAAGGCGGCACGTCCACCTTCGACAAGATCATTTAGTAAGGATTCAATATTGTCCAACACCTCTAGTCGGGAGCGAAGAGTTTCATTTAGCAATCGTTTTTCCGCACGTATGCGCCTTTTATTCTCATTATATCCAGCTTTCATATTCTTACGGGCCTCCTTTTGCTCCGTAGGATTCTCCATTGATCTGATTCGATTCATTTGTGCGGCATAGAAACTTGAATTATTACGGACTTTTTCCATAATATCCCGATTTATGCTATTAACAGCTCCCTCATAGTCCCTAGCGTCAAGAGAAATCCCTAATATATCCAAGGCCATCTTTCTCTCACTATCCTCTATAGACCATACGGCTTTCCCCTCAGCCGCCTCATTGAGCTTATCCTCCAATTCCTTCCTCATATGCTCCAGCTCGCCCATGAGATCATTGGCCTTGGCATTCCGTACATCCTCAGCCATATTTTTCAACTCGGATATCCGCACCTTATTATCCTCCATCTCTTTCTTGAATGACACGATGTCCTCCGAGGCCGATCTCCTGTCATCCCCCGAAAGACCGGTATCTTCTGTCATCCTTCCTCTCGCCTCTATCAATGTGGTCAGTTCCCGATTTCTCCTCCGCAAGTCCTTCATTTCTTGTTCATATCCAGATATCTTTATATCAGACAAACTTCCTCTTATAAAATCGAATACTCTACGTGTACTATCATCAACATTCTTCGCTATAGACATATTCTTTCCATTTACATCCTGCGTTTTTAATGCCAACAAACGGTCGATACGTCTTTGAGTGGAACGTATCCTTATCTCGTTAGATATACGATCCACCTCCAGCATTTTATCCTCCATATCTGCCTTTGTCTTCGCACCCTTGACCTGTTTTAACAAAGAGAGCAAATCTTCCTTGTTTATATTACTGGCATCCTTACTGTCTATCCGGGATTGGATCTCATTGATAAGCTCATTCTTCAACGCTTCTGACAATTGAGAATCACTATGTAATTCATCTATTTTATCTTTAAGACGATCAACTTTTTTGTTTAGACGATAGTTCTTTTTTTTAAGATCATTGATATCCTCTTTTTCCTCTTCCCTAAACCGAACAGAAAAATCCCCGATACCCAAATCATTCCTCATTACCGTATCCTCGGCCACATCCATCAAGTTTCCTTGCTCCAAGTTCTTATAGCTTCTCCAGAGAATATAACGGAGGTCATTATCCGATAACTTGAAATCAAGGCTAATACCTGCCTTTCTCAACATATCAAGAAAAGCGTCCTTGATCTTTTCCCATAACGAACGATCGGCCTTGTTATCGAAACCACGTTCCGCTAATTCCGCTAGGTATTCCTCTGTAGCCTCACGCAAGTTAAGAGGATTGCCTTTAGTCCGGTCAATGATATTTTTCCGGATATCCTCGTTGGCGTTCCGATACACGTTATCAAGGAAAGTATCGAAATCATCCCCGAATAGCTCACGTAACCCATGATGCCCTACCACCTCATGGAGGAAAGTCCTTTGAGCGTCACCTACGGACGTGGAATTAGGTGATACTATGACTATCTCCCCGGTAGAAGTATCATACCAGCCTTTGGAATCTCTCTTACGGGCCAACATATTCTCATCCGTATCGGTTATATCGTCCACGTCATGGATTACCCTGACAGGGGTATTAAGCTTGTTTGACCAATCGTTGATTGAGGATTCAATAGTTTCAGCCTTATTTAAATTAGCAGCGCCTTTCTCACCTATAGAACGAAAACGAACATCACTATCCGGCCTCGTCTCCTCAAAAGTGGGCTTTACCCTTATAACATGCTCACCCTCCCCTCGCTTATTAACTAGTTTACCGTTCTCGTCTTTCACCAAGGTCAATGGATCGGTATAGTTAAACCGCCTTACGATCTCATAAACACCATCATCACCAATATTAGAAATCTCATAGATAGAGTTGTTTACCCTTGCCTCTTTCAATCCACTCTCCAGAAACGCTTTTATATGCTTCCGCTCTGCGGAGGTAATATAATCGTCTTTATCAACCAAAGACAATTTCTTTACTTTTCGGGGGGCAATATCTTCCTCCCGTTTAATTCCTTTATATTCAGAGAACGGCTTGGTCTTCCGGGTCGAGGAATCAATCCATTTCTTGAACCCATCCAACGCTACCCCGGTAATGTTGCCTAACCCTTGCCAGCCGTCCTCATAATTTGACAAGTAAGCGGACCTAGCGTCTTCCAAGGAAGAGAATCCAATCATAACCTTATGCTCGTCGAATGAACCATCAGTATTCACCTGATCCACGACATACACCATGTCACTATTCATATCCGGACCTAAGAATACGTCTATATGATCACCATCCACACCCTCGGTGCCACGGATATAACCGTAAGTGTTATTCATGACCTGCGACCACTCCTTTCCGCTAGCATCCTTACCGGAACGGACGGAACCGGCGGGCTGTTCTATGGTGACATCGAAACCGTTTATCTTTATATGGCCTTTCTTGTAATTCCCGGCCTCTTTCTGCGCCTCGGAAGGGTTAGTGTCAACCTTTAGCTCCTCATCGTGCAATCTCTTAGCCTCCACTATGCGCTCGGCATAGTCCAAGGGGTTCTCATTCTCCTTTGGGGAAGGGGCGACAAAAGATTTAGCCTCTTTCGCATCTTTTTCAAACACTTTATCTTGCAAGATAGAAATCAATTTCTTATCTTCGCTTCCAGAAACGAGGGAAGTCGTTTGATTAAAACCGGGAGTTGTCCCGAATAGTGAATCAATCAATTTCCCTTTTTCTATTCTAGTCAATTTATGATCATAATACCTATCACCATCTTTAGGTTTTACGAAAACTGCACGAACCGTATAATCAACGTCTCCGATCCTTAATCCGCATACATAATAATCAAAAGACTCCGCATTTACCTTTGAGTCCGTATTTTCTTGTGATGTCACAAAAATAGCGTTCTCTATTATCTTAGGAATAGCCGCTATACTTTGAAGTTGTTCCACATTCTTATAATCATGGTGCAATACTTCCTTGATAGCGTTCTTTCCCAAGAATATTGTTTTACCGGAATCCTTGTTTATATATTCACCCCTTAGAGATTTCCCATACTCCAAAGCATTTTTCTTATACTCTCTTAAGTCTTCGCTTGGAGATATCTCATTTCCTGTTATCTCTACAGGAGAACTATATCGTATTTTATCTATAATGGATGCGCCTTCTTGTGCAGCTCCATCCGTGCGATCGACACGGCCATCAACTCCCGTGTGTCCTTGCTTAATCTCTCCAACTCGCCCGGCCTGTATAGTTTGTTCTCCTTGCAATAACTGATCGCCTCCCTCAAGTAAGCCGCCAGTTCCTCCTTCGTCATTTCGTTCAATCTCTTCATTTGATTCATTATTTTGCGCTAAGATAGCGTCTATTTCACTTTGTTCATTAATTATGGCCTGTATTTCGTCCGCAATCTCGCCATTCACATACTCTATTGTTTCCTCAGTGACAATCTCGGCCTGTTTGCGCAAGTCGTCCTCATACGCCTCGTATTCCTCCGGAGACATATGATAATTCTCCTCGCACCACTCAGCGTAAGCGTTGTACTCGGCCTGTCTCTCACGCTCAGCGATCGCCTCACGGTTCCGCTTGACATAATCGATCAAGTCTCCACGTGTATGAGCGGAAGACAAGACCTCTATGATAGCGTCCCTTCCGGCGTTCGTATCGTTCTCATCGAAGAAGTTAGTGCCATTCTCCCTATCGGCAAGCTCCAATATCTCACCTGCCCTCTCTATATTAACACCGCCTTTCTCCGGAGAGGCGAACAATCCGAACATCCTTGCAGTCTCATTATTACCGGCACCCGTCTCTTTCTTGTAAGTGTCACGTGTCAATTTGATCGCCCCATTAGCCAGCATCATGGCCGCAAGCTCCTCTCCGCTCATAGGATCACCCATCACGGAGATCTCCTTTGCTATGACATCACCCGGCTTCTTGCTGGCCTCCTTGATATCATCATCAAGATTAGCCCAGAAATCAGCCTCGACCTTGATCGCATCATACTCTTGTCTGGCTTTGATCAATGCGGCCTCGACCTTATCCTCTTTCCCGATAGGGGCATTGTCATATGCTTCTTGGGCCTTATCCAGTTTCTCTGAAGCCTTCTTAAGATCCTCGTCGAACGCCTTCCTTGTCACCTCGATCTTCCTTGGCATCTTATCGCCATATTTATCATAGAGGAAATCCAATGTAGCATCCACCCCAGACGATACGAAATTTGGCGTACCATCCTCCTTCATAACGACAGAAGGTTTGATGTCCCCTGTAGGCTCTTGGTTATCCAAAGGGACCTCACTCCACTGATTTGATGATTGAGAAATACTCTCTGTCACATTCAACGTCTCAGCCTCTTTTAGAGACTGATCTCTAATATCAGACAATCTGCTTTCCACACGATCAGAGGCCCCCTGTCTCATGGATTCCTCCTCTGGAGTAAGGGCATCACCTCTCGATATCTTATCCGCTATCAGGTTTACAACACTATCGTCAACATCACCTGTATCAACATAACGTTCGTATGGAGATTGCTCCTGCATAGATGCGTTATTATCAAAATCCTCTTTAGTCATGGATATATTGCCCACAGGATTCCCATCTCTATCCAATATCTCCAAGGCAACGTCACTCTCATCCATGTCGATCAAACGTGCTATCCTCCCATCGGACAATTTATACACCGGAGAATTTTGAACTACTTTTTGTTTATCTATCTCCGCTTGTTTAGCTTGATAATAATCTTCAACACTTATATTTCGTACAGGTTTTATCGGTTTTCCATTCAAATCTACCAGATAAGGATTTAACCGTCCATTCTCATTAAAGAATGCGTAAGGATTTCCATCTACATAGAAAGACTGTCCGATCGTTTCCTCTGGACTTGGAATAGAAGGATCATATTTACTATCTCTTTCTATCTCAGCCCTCATACTCTCCCTTATATTATTCACCGACACGTCGATTATCTCTTGCGTCTCCATGGATCGGACAGAAGATGGGTCAATCTCGCTTTTCAGGATCATCTCAACCTTTCCATCCGGTCCTTTCCACATGACACGGTCTTTCCCGTCTTCCATCATGCCTTGCACTATAGTGCCGGGAGTAAGTTGCTTAGTCAAGGGATCAACCCTTGAAGCCTCAATGTATAAACCCGTCTCAGGATTAGACTCTGACTCTATAGCTTCCGTCTCTGCTTGAGTCGCCTCATCCATTTTCTTGCTTTCGCCGTTGGCTAAACCATCATATACGCTACGGCGATAGAAATAATCCATGATCGCTTTCTTTTGCTCCATGTTAAAACGATCAGAGGCTATCATATCCCTTACCACGTCCTTCCTCTGGTCTGGATCCATATTCATCAATTCATCTTTTAGCACATCGAAATCGTCGCCAAAAACTTTTCTTCCATTTGCCTCACTTCTTTCCAAACCCTTTCTCGCATTATATCTTACGCCTCTGAGTCCAATTAGATTGACTGAACCTAAAATGCCACTCATAAGCCCTACTGTACCCGCGGTCTGCAATAAATTATCCAAAGATCCTAGGTCTTCCAATGACTGATCTCCTACTATCGCCGCATTCAACAAACCTCCGACATACTCCTCTGCCGTTTCACCAAAGAAGCCATCATATTTAGCATCCTGCATAATTTTATTGAACCCTTTCGTCCAATCCGCAGTAGTGAGCTTGTTCATGGAGTTGACCAAAGCAGAGGCGCTTATCTTCTTACCAGCCTTAGTCTCCTTTAATATATCGCCTACCGGTCCAAAATAAGAGCCGAACATCTCTGAGAAATTGTCAATAGAGCGTGATGCCAAGGATTTATATAACGCACTTCCTATACTCTCTTTGCCTACACTCCCGACCTTGACTGGATTACCATTCTCGTCTCTCAATACTTCTCCCGTATCAAGGTCTCTGACCTCCTGCCCCAAACTTACCCTTCCTACATCCGTGTATACAGGAGACCCGATCATTCTTGAATAAGTATCAGCGGCGACTCCCGCAGCCCCAGTCGTGGCGGCCATGCCTGTAGAGGCGGCGATATCTCCCACCACACGACCAGCCGCACCAGCCACCTTAGGTATGACCTTACCGCCAAATCTCTTGGCGGCGTAACCAGCCAAGGCCTTACCGACACCTTTGCCCGCACCAGACAAAGGATTGACAATCATCTCCAGCATAAAAGGGATCGATTGCACGAAACCAGATCCAATATCATAGGATACTCCCAAATCGCTAGCGTAAACCTTCGCAGCCGTATTAACTGCCACGGCATCCAACAATCTTTGCTCATCTTGGCTAAGTTCCTCCCCACTCTCGAATTTACGCAAGGCATTATAAACACTTTTATTTGCGGCTAAATCAGACGTACCGAAATCCCACGTACCCAATTTGGAAGCGGCATCTCTCATGCCTCTCAATACACCCCCGCCTTCCTTTCTCGCCTTGATAAGATCATCGGCCTCGTTAAGATAGTTACGAGCCGATATCAAATTCGTTGTGACATCTATAGGCCTTATACCTTCCGGGACGTTACCTCTCATCGCATTGGATATCTCATCGTCCAACCCTATCCTATTTTCATTAATAGATTCCGATATGAGACCAAACTTATCATTAGGTTTAACAGTCTCTATCTTTCCTTTTTTTCGCAACGACTCAAAGTTATAATCCGGAGAGTTTGTTAAAGGATTAACATACTCCGATTGATCGGGCTTTGTCACATCAAACTCTTGCCTTAAGGCAATTGGAGGAGGATTCTGGCTTGATTGAGACACATAATCTGTATCATCAAAGTCGTTGTCACGCTCAGGATTATCCAAGCTGGAGAAATCCTCGTAAGGAGTAGCGTTCTTAAACGTTCCCAAGAAATCCCTTTTACGTGACACGGGGATCTCATATACATCATCCTCTACCGAGAACCGGGTTACCGCATCAGGATACATGGATTCAAACTTGTCTACCACCTCTTCCGGTATATCATATAATTTATCGTTGTATTTATATCTTGCCATCACTTCTTCCTTTTACCAACCTTATTATCCTCAAAATCGCTTTCCTTTACCTCATAATCATCGATATTGAAACTATCCTCACTCTCTATGATTGATTGAGGGATATTCAACTCATGTCCATCGGCAACCCATCTTCCGATAGCCTGTTTCATCTCATCTCTCGTTGGAGTCTTACTGTTACCAGAACGGTCAGTATCTGATATTTTATACTCAGGATCCAATTGATTATACAATATGGATGTAACTGTCGGATCATTGAAAGATTTCTCCTTGACATCAACATACCCATTAGCCGTAGGTATGGTGATAATCCCCCTCTTCCCTGACTCCCCAGAACCACCAGATCTTATGTTAGCGACCTTTATCTGGTTCGCTCGGTTCGCCGCCTCTTCCTTGGATCGGTTCTCTGCCTTGAATTGCTCCGTAGCCATTCTGTTCGCTTGCCTGTACGCCTCCAATGTCATTGCGTTAGCTTGCTTTTGATCGATCTCGCCCTTCCTTATCCTAGCGTCAATATCCTTCAAGGCCAGCTTCAAACGATAATCCCTCTGCGCCTTTTGCCTAGCCGACTCCAGATCACGTTGATAGGCTATCTCACCCATCTTGGCGTTCGTGAGCAACGTATCGTATTTCCTCTTCAAGGCGTTTCTCCTTTCCGTTATCTCACGTTGCCTAGTGTCAAGGGGTGCGAGATTGTTCACGACCACGGGACTCGATCCCTTGGCCGTCCCCACCATTCCAGCTATGTTGCTTATTAGGTCGCTTATCCCCGTTATGGCACGGCTCGCCCGGTCGTTCCTCTCACGTCTCGCCCTTTGCTCGCCCGTCTCGTACTCGGGATCGCTCGTACGCATCATCTCGATAATCTCCTCCGTGGAGTAAGGATCACGCTTACCCGCCTTGATCGCCTCGCTTTGTATGTTCCAATATCCTTGCGGGGTTATCTCACCCGTGTTAATGGCTTGCTCGGCTGTCATATCCGCGAACTTGTCATACATGGACAACGGGGTTGCCTCTGGTTTCACCGGCGCTTGCGTTAAAGATGGGGCCTGCAACGGGGCGGTCCCCACATCCGGTATAGCCGTTCCCACCGTACCGGGAACAGGTGCCGGAGATTGTACTTGAGGCTGTGGTTGCGCCACGGGCTGGGATACAGGTACCTGTGCCGGCACGCTCGCACCGGACGTAGCTTGAGGAGCCACGGCTTGGGCGTTTCTCCTCCTCTCTTCCTCTACTAAATCTATTCTTCCAGCCATATCACTTCACTCCCGCCCATTTACCAAGTTTTGTGCTCCTTAAAACGCCATCGCCAAAAGCGTCGCCAAGACCTCCAGCCGCCGTAGCCAATCCCGCCGCTTGCGTGGCCACGTTCGCCGCCTTTTTAGAGTTTAAATCCATCTCCGCTTGGTTGAATGCGGTCTGCTGGTTGACATAATTGTTACGCACACCCTCCTTATAAGCCTCGGCTTGGCCTACGATATCGCTAGTCACGTCCCCCAAGACCTCGTTGGCCGCTTGTTTCTGCAAGGCCACGGACTCATCGGATGCGCCCGCAACGGCGGCGGCACCCTCCGCCCTCCTGTATCTCTCGTCAAGGATTCGCCGAGCGTTGTTAAGGGCGGCTTGAGCGTCCGCCCTTTGGGTGAAATCCGAGTTATACTCCCTGTCATACCAATTTTGGGAATCCTGCCTCATGTCATTCAGTATCCCCATATTTTTCTTGTAAGCCTTACGTCCGGCTATCCCGGCTCCTATGGCCCCACCTATGCCAGCCAGACCGCCCACTACACTACCTATTATTCCCATAAAATGATTTTTATCGTTATGCCTCAAAATTAGACGTGTAGCTTTGCCCCATAACAATAAAAATCGACTTTCAGATAAACTATTAAATACTAGTTCAGTATGGCACGACCAAAGAACGACGGGAGAGGAAGGCTAGGAGGAAGGGCTAAAGGCACTCCAAACAAGAAGACGGGAGAGATAAGGACTTTCATCTCGGAGCTGTTGACATCCAACAGAGAAGAGATCAAGAAGGCCTTCGAGGAACTGGAACCAAAAGACAAGGTAGCGGCTTTCACCCAGCTAGTCAAATACATCGTCCCATCCTTGCAATCCGTGGATATAGACGCTGTAGTGGACAAGAAAAGAGACTCCGTGGAAGATAAGTTAAGAGACTTATCTGAAGATGACACGGAATAATAAATGCTAATCCGTACTTTAAGCCGTCCTTTCTTCTACGATTGGACGGCTTTGTTTATATTCGCGGGTGTTAATCATTTATATACCATGAACGAGGAACTTAAACAATTGCTTGCGTGGTTTGATAACTACGAGATAACATTTAACGAGATCCGGTTAAGCCCGTGTCAATACATATTTGACCTACGGAAATTTATATCGGTCCAAACGAACTCTGTCCGAAAAAATTGGGACAATCCGACATTTGAGTATGATATTTTGAGCCTATATCAGCTTAAAAAAGTGCTGGAGGAAAAAGAGAAAGAAAATATGCCATAGAGCATAAAAAATAATCATTGAAAAACTATATTATGGCAAGAACTATCAATTATGAGCTAAAGGCTCAAAAGATCAAGGGTCAAATAGACGAGTTAGTAACCGCTCTTTTGGAGGAGAGGATAAATTCCTTTGACGAGAGCAATAAGAAGATAAAGATTGCAAATGTAGATCTTGAAGGGTTGAGCAATCTTGAGTTGCAGCAGTTACAAGTACGTGTATCTAAACTCTTACTAGAAAGAAGTAAATAGCCTTCACAGCATTGTTAAATAATATAAAAGTGATAAGTTTTTACATTGGTCTTACAGTTTACGCATAACAAACTGATTATCAAATACAATCCTAAAGTTTGCTAAACTGACGTACTCGTTAGGGTACCGGGGGTTCGAATCCCCCCGCTTCCGCAAAGAGCCAACTAATAAATTTATTAGTTGGTTTTTTTGTTTTTAAGCCAACCGAATTAAAGTGTTTCATATATTTGTCATATTTGAACTTATCGTAAGTCGATCTGTTATTAAAAGGAGATAATTAAATATATACATTATGACAATTGCTTTTATCCGAACATATAACAATAAGCAAAACTCCGAGGTCCAAGAAGCTGTGATCCGGGAATTTGCAGAATCTCAGAAGATAGAGATCGGGAAGTGGGCTAAAGAGGTGGGAAATAGTCCTCGTGCGAACCGCAGACTGGAAAGTATTGTCAAATCTTTAAGTCCCGGGGATGAGATACTTGTGTCCGATATATCCCGTGTGAGCCGTAAGATGATCGAGATCATCCATATCATTTTGCTTTGTATAGAGCGAAAGGTAACGCTCCGTAGCGTAAGCGACGGATATGTGTTCGAGGATAATATCGACAGTAAGACTTTGGCCTTTACCTTCGGTCTGGTCTCTGAGATCGAGCGAAAGCTGGTCTCTATCCGTACGAAGGAAGCCCTTGCCTTGATCAGAAGTAAAGGTGTGGTGCTGGGCCGTCCGAAAGGTAGTCAACAAATGGGACGCTTGGAGCCTTATAAGGAACAAATCGAGAAAGACTTGAAAGACCCGAGCTTGACTTACGCTCAGATAGCGGAGAAATACAATGTATCGTTAAGTAGCTTCAAACGCTTTCTGAAAGAGTATCTTCCCGATAAGAAAAAGAAGAAGACTAAAAAATAAGAAAAGCTCCTTTCACCTCTGCTAAGTATATTAGCATTCAGTAGTGAAAGGAGCTTGTTTTTTTATTTCTCTATACGGATACGGGCGTCTACAGCGAACAAGCCTCTATCCGTAGCCACCAACGGATTTATATCCATTTCCTTTATCTCGCTGGCAAAACGCAATAAGGTAGAGAGGCGAACGATAATGTCCGCATATTGTTGCTCGTCGATACCCTTTTGCCCACGTGTACCTTTAATGATCGGATACCCTCTCAAAGAACGAATCATTGAATAAGTCTCATCGTATGACAACGGAGCCAAACCATAAGACACATCTTTCAATACCTCCACGAAGATTCCACCCAACCCGCAAAGTACCACATGGCCGAAACGATCCTCATATTTAGCTCCCAAGAATAATTCCTGTCCTTTCAACATCGGTTGTACCATGATGCCCGTAACACCCGGCAGACGCATCATACGTTCATACTCGAACAATAAATGCTCTTCTCCACGGATATTCAAGGCCACACCACCGATATCGCTCTTATGCACAGGCCCTACAACCTTGGCTACCACCGGATATTTCACCTTCTTGGCAAAAGCCAGCAACGCATCCCTATCATCCGAAGCATATTCCTCCACTAACGGGATATTAGCGGCACGCAACAATGTACGCACTTCCTCCGGATTTAAATAACCGCTACCCGGCAACCGATCTATGATACGACGAACTTCCGGTACATCCACGCCATATAGCTGGATATCCGTGCTCATCGGTTTCGGCGTATTGATCACCCGTGAAAGGGCAGTACCCAATGTCACCTCGTCCGAGAAGTTCACATGGCCTTTCTTGACAAAGCTCTTCACTTCCGGTCCGGCCGTTACGATAGACGGTAATATCGGGAAGATCGGCTTCTTGCACTCTTCCATCTTTTTATGAAGTACCTCGTAGGTATCATAAAGTTTTACCAAACCGGGACTACCGAAGATGACCATCATCAAATCCACATTATCGAAACGATTCTCACAGAAATCGATGGCTGTAGCCAAATGTTCCGGTGTCCCCGTACCGATAATATCAATCGGATTACCGACAGCGGCACCCGGATACAGTTTGGATTTCAACTCATCAGCGATAGGGCCTTCCAAACTAGGAACATTCAAACGCCCCTTGGATAAAGCGTCCGCCAGCATTACCGCAGGCCCTCCGGCATGTGTCACGATCGCACAATTCTTCCCTTTCACGTCTTTCAAGGTAAAGATACTCGCCACGGTAGTCAATTCCTCACGGCTAAAACAACGCACGATACCCGCCTTACGGAACAAAGCCTCCACGGCAGAGTCCGAACTAGCGATAGCGCCCGTATGCGAAGAGGCAGCTCGCTTTCCCGACTCCGTACTTCCCGCCTTGATAGCGGCGATCTTGCATCCCTTACGTATCAAGGAAGACGCATGATACAACAATTTATCCGGTTGCTTGATTTGCTCGATATACAACATCTTGATCTTGGAATCCAATACCGGATCAAAGTTCCGATCCATATATTCAAGGATATCCTCTACTCCATTCTGCTTGGAGTTTCCAACCGACCAAACAGAAGAGAAACGCAGCCCTTTTGTCAGCGCCGACTCGATAATGAACAAGGCCGTACCGCCGGAGCTAGAGATGAAATCCACGCCATCGGGATGGAATTCCGGTATCGGTTGCGTAAACACGCCATGATAATTCATATTCATCAACCCGATACAGTTCGGGCCGATCAAGGAAGCTCCCGCCTCATTCACGACATCCAGCATCTGTTGTTCCAAGATACCGCCTTCGTGTGTCTCCTCGCCGAAACCGGCTGAGATCACGATAAAAGCTTTTACCCCCTTTTGCCGGGCCAGCACTTCCATCACCTCGGGGCACGATTTACTCGGAATCGAGATGATCGCCAACTCCGTCTCCGGGATATCATGTACAGAAGGATAAGACTTGACGCCTTGCACGTCTGTCTCCTTGGCGTTTACCACACATAATTCTCCTTTATATTTTCCATCCAACAGGTTTCGCACGATACGACCACCCGGTTTATGTACGTTGTTGGAACCTCCCACCACTACGATGCTTTGAGGATTAATCAATTCTCGGTTAATCATAACATTTTGATTAGTTAGATTCAATGAATGGGAGCAAATATAGTTTTTTTCTCCATTTATTCATTAAAACCCGTGGTATTTATTTACACTTTGCACTCTCTGTCTGCAACCAGTCACACCATGCATCCATCCCGTCTCCTTTCGTGGCGGATACCTCGAATATCTGGAGATGGTGATTTACCTTCAAGGCGTTTTCCCGAAGCACTTCCACTTTTGTATTCAGATAAGGAGCCAGATCAATCTTGTTGATTACGCAGATATCTGCCTCCTGAAAGATATGTGGGTATTTCAACGGTTTATCATCCCCCTCCGTCGTACTCACGATAACGACTTTCTTGGACTCTCCGAGATCGAACATGGCCGGACAGACCAGATTGCCGACATTCTCTATAAAAAGGATCGCTCCCTCCTTCGGATTCAGATGCTTAACGGCATGATTGACCATGTCGGCTTCCAAATGACAGCCGGTACCGGTATTTACCTGAAACACGGGAATCTCCAACGCCGCTATACGGTCGGCATCGTTTGAGGTTTGTTGATCACCTTCTATCACATAGATCGGTCGCTTCGCTTTCAAACGGCGGATCGTCTCTTCCAGCAAAGTTGTCTTACCGGATCCGGGCGAACTCATCAAGTTCAGGCAGAACAGGTTCTTAGCCTCGAAATATCCCCGGTTTCGCTCCGCCAATAAGTTGTTACGTTGAAGTATATCTTGTTCCAGATTGATTACGATCCCTTCATCAGGATGGTGATGATGTTCATGGCCATGAGAATGCTCATGCGTATGATCGTGATGGTGATGATGCTCTCCGCATCCGCAAGTTCCGCACATAGTATTTAAGTTTTTATTTCATTAATATATCATTCCTTTTTAATAACAATCGACTTCACCCGAAGTTCCTTCCCTTTAAGGATTTTAACTAAATAGGAGCCACAATGGGGACAAGGGGAAAACAAGGCGTTCATTGGGAAAATGGTCTCACAGTCGCTACACTGTCCTTCCCCCTCAATATAATGACGGATAATCCGGGCCTTTTCCAGCTTGCTACCTTTTATGGCGCTATCCAATGCGAACTCTAAGGTTTGGATCTCTACGCCGGACAAATGTCCTATCTCTAACTCCAACTCTTCGACCACCGAGGCTCCCCGGTTATCCGCTTGTTCCTCGACCAGCTCCACGATGCTACGGGCTATAGACAACTCATGCATATCTGATCTCTTTTAAAAGGGAGTCACCGAGGCGATCGTTAATTGCCCCACGGCTATCCCCCCATCGTTACAAGGTATACGAGACGGAATATAGACGGGGACCCCAGCCATGATGAACTGTCTCCTCATCGACTCCGTCAATAATTTATTCTGGAAACATCCTCCCGAGATAACCACTTGTGTCGCTTTCGTCCGTTTAATCAACAAGCGGGCTTTCTGCACAAACAAGGAAGCCAATGTCGTATGGAAACGGGCGGATATCAAGCTCACCGGGACCTCGTTCGTCTTATCATGCAATAATGCCTCAAACAAAGAATAAAAAGAGATTTCCTCTCCCTCCGCCGAGACTGGATACGCATAAGCGTTCCTCTCTCCCATCGCCGCCTGCTCCAATAAGACCGGAGCCTCCGCTTGGTGGCTGGAGACATCGCAAATCCCCAATAAAGAAGCTACCGCATCAAACAGCCGGCCAGCGCTGGATGTATAGGGTGTATTCACACCTTTCTCCATCATTCGTTCAAGCATAGCGATCCTTTCCGTGCCTATGCGTTCCACGAAATCGGCCGGATAAGGAATACCCGACGGTTCGTCCTTGAAATAATGCCACAAATAGGCGACAACCATTCGCCATGGCTCCTCAGCCGCCTTGTCGCCTCCCGGTAACGGGACATACTCAAAATGGGAAAGGCGACGGTATTTCGCTCGGTCACAAAAGAAGAACTCGCCTCCCCAAACCTTACCATCATCACCCAGACCTGTCCCATCCATCACGATAGCGAGAACCGGCTCATTCAAACCATGCTCCAACATACAAGCAGCGGCATGAGCATGATGATGTTGTACCTTTAATAAAGGTAAGGAAAGAGATTTCGAGATACGTTCCGCCTCTTGGCTGGAAAGATAATCCGGATGCAGATCACAAACCAATCGCTGGAGATTGAAACGAAACAAATGACGAAACCGCTCCATAGATTCCGTATAGAACCGGAAAGTCTCCCAGTTCTTTAAGTCGCCAATATATTGACTTTGCAGGATCGTCTCTCCTTTTCCCAAAGCGAACGTGTTCACTTTCTCCGCACCGAAAGCCATGATCCCTTCCACATTTGTATCCGTGAAAAAGGGTTCCGGCACATAGCCTCGGGAACGACGGATCAAGCAGGGTTGTCCTCCGCAGACCTGCAATACAGAATCATCTACCCGGTTATGGATCGGGCGATTATGATGCAAGAGGATCGCTACCTTTCCCGCTAATTGCGCCTCCGCATCCTCCGGGGTGATCGCTATTGGCAAATCGCTTAGATTCCCGCTGGTCATTACCAACGCAGGTATCCCTGTACGAGCAAACCAATCGTAATGAATCGGCATATAAGACAACATACATCCTAGCGTATGCATGCCCGGATTGATTCCGGAAGCTAACCGGCTCCGTTGCCTCAGCAGCACGATCGGACGGCGCCAAGAGACGAGGCATCGCTCCTCCATCGGTTCCGTAGCCGTATAGACCTGCAAATGTTCCAAATCACGGAACATAACAGCGAATGGTTTGGTATCCCGCTGCTTTATCTCTCGCAGACGGGCAACCGCTCTCTCGTTCGAGGCATCACAAATCAAATGATAGCCTCCGATTCCTTTAGCCGCAATAACCTCTCCACCAAGCAATAGACGAGAGGTAAGTTTCAATAAGGTCTCATAATCGATATAAGTCTCCTCGTTATAAGTCGCGTAATAAGTCGGGCCACAATGATTGCAAGCGACCGGTTGGGCATGGAAACGGCGATCGATAACATTCGTATATTCTTTCTCACAATCGGGACACATAAGGAAACCGCCCATCGTTGTCTGCGAACGGTCGTAAGGAAGGTCCCGGATAATAGAGAAACGAGGGCCACAATGCGTACAATTAATAAAAGGATATCCGATTCGATGGGGTTGCGTAGTCCGGTCTCGCATACAATCCGCACAAACAGCGATATCCGGGGAGACCTGCGTGACCTCATCCGATTCTGAATGGCTGGGCGTAATCGTAAAATCGTCAAAATCATCTTCATCCATTTCCGTAGATGTATAGGAGATCCGATGGATATAAGCGACACGAGGATGCTCGGTCCGTATACGACTTATCAGCAAATCCCGATCATCCGGAGTAGCGGCAACCAATATACGTACTCCATTATTCATATTCTCCACACAACCTTTCATCCCCAGATCTTTAGCGATCCGGTAGATAAAAGGGCGAAAACCAACCCCTTGAACCAAGCCTTGAATAATCAACGCATATACTTTATTCTTCGCCATAGCACAAATATAGGAATAAATGTCTAATCAGACACGAATCGACTATCGTATTTACTAAAGAGATATTACCTATCATCTTATAAATAATATTTATCAATTTTATCTTTCCCTCTTAAACATATTAAGTATCTTTGAGGTTACTAAATAAATTGAAACGATATGTGTTTAGCGGTACCCGGAAAGATTATCTCAATCGATCGAAGCATCCCCGAAATGACCATGGCTAAAGTTGATTTCGGAGGCATCCTAAAGAATATATGTATTGAATGGGTGGATGTGAAACAGGGGGATTATATCCTCGCTCACGCAGGGATCGCTATATCTGTTGTAGATGAGAAAGAAGCGGAGGAAACACTGAAAGACCTTAAAGAATTACAAAAGTGCGTTTCGTAGACGAATATAGAAGCAACGAGAAGGTACAAACTCTTCTGGAGGCCATCCGCAAAAAGGTGACACGACCTTGGTATATCATGGAGATTTGTGGCGGGCAAACACATGCTATCGCCCGTTATCGGCTGGAAGAGATGTTGCCGCCGGATCTTCAACTGCTCCATGGGCCGGGTTGCCCGGTCTGTGTAACACCGGTCGAGACAATCGACTACGCCTTGAAGTTGGCGACACAGCCGAATGTGATCTTAGCCTCTTTCGGGGATATGATGCGAGTTCCGGGAAGTAAGGAGGATTTATTGAGCGTAAAAGCGAGAGGAGCGGATATCCGTATGCTATATACGCCCTTGGATGCCCTATCACTGGCCGAGGAGAACCCGGATAAGGAAATCGTATTCTTCGCAATTGGTTTTGAGACGACCGCACCTGTCCACCTCATGGCTTTGAAAGAGGCCATACGCCGAGGACTTCCGAACTTTTCCATATTGACTTCCCTATTCACGGTACCACCCGCTATCGAGGCTATCTTATCCGATCCGGAAAGTAAAGTAGACGGTTTCCTGACAGCCGGACATGTCTGCGCCATCACAGGCAACAGGGCCTATCACCGATTAGCCGCCCACTATAAAATCCCGATGGTCGTCACCGGATTCGAGCCGGTAGATCTATTATATGGTATCTACCGCTGTGTCTCCCAGTTGGAAGCCGGAAGTTATGAGGTAGAGAACGCTTACAAACGGGCCGTTCCCGAGCAAGGGAATGCCGCCGCCCGCCAACTTATAGACGAGATGTTGGAACCTTGCGACCAAGACTGGCGGGGCATCGGAATCATCCCCTCCAGCGGGCTTCAACTTCGATCCGAATATAAAAGATATTCCTCCCGAATGAGATTTCAATTGTGTCCGGAAGAAAACCAGATCGCATCCGAATGCATCGCCGGTCTGATTATGAGAGGTTTGAGACAACCCTCGGACTGTCCCCATTTCGGGAAGGCCTGCCATCCCACCCATCCGCTAGGAGCCCCGATGGTCTCCTCGGAAGGGGTTTGTGCCGCTTATTATAGATATAAATAGAAAGATATGGATATACACTTGAATTGCCCGATTCCTTTTACCGACTCAGACCGTGTGTTACTAGCGCACGGAGGGGGAGGACGCATGACACACCAACTGATCAGCCAAGTATTTTATCCGGCTTTCCGGAACCCATTATTGGAGCAGGATCATGACGGATGCGTGTTTCTTATGGAAGAAGGGCGACTGGCCTACTCTACCGACTCCTTCGTGGTAGACCCGATCTTTTTCCCCGGAGGAGATATCGGTGATCTGGCGATCAACGGGACCGTTAACGATCTGGCTTGTTGCGGTGCCCGTCCTTTGTATCTGACCGCCGGGTTTATACTGGAAGAGGGCTTGCCTCTAGCAGATCTTCAGCGTATCGTACAATCCATGAAACGTGCGGCGGAGCGTGCCGGCGTACAGATCGTAGCCGGGGACACAAAAGTGGTGGAACGGGGCAAGTGCGATAAATTGTTTATCAACACCAGTGGGATCGGGATCGTCCCTCCGGGCATACGAATCGCCCCAGACCAAGCCACTCCCGGCGATGTCGTCATTTGTAGCGGCCCGATTGGTCTACATGGTATCACGATCCTTTCCGCACGGGAAAGCTTGGGATTCGAGACGGATCTAAAAAGTGATACCGCTTCGCTAAACATTATGATTTCTGAGCTGTTACATACTATAGGAGAGGTACATGTCTTACGTGATCCCACCCGAGGTGGCGTAAGCGGAACCCTCAACGAGATCGCCCAAGACGCTGGTGTGGATATCCTGCTGGACGAAGACGCCCTGCCTATTCCTGAAGCGGTACGTGCCGCATCCGAGATGCTAGGATTAGACCCGCTCTATATAGCGAACGAAGGATTAGTTCTTGTGATCCTGCCGGAAAGCCGTGCGGAACAAGCGTTACCCCTTATGAGAGGTTTCGAGGAGGGCAGGCAAGCGACCGTTATCGGTCGTATCACCAAGCAAAGCGGAAAGCAAGCCCGGGTCAAGATGAAGACATTATACGGTAACTACCGGATCATCGATATGCTAAGCGGGGAACAACTCCCCCGTATTTGTTAGAATACTTAATTGCTGAGATATGGAAAATAAAAGACCGTCCGTTTACGAAGAGTGCCGTCAGAAAGGCATCTCCCGCCGGGACTTCCTGAAGTTCTGTACCACCATGGCCGCCCTTATGGGATTGGAGGCTTCGGGAGTGGCACAGGTAGTAAATGCCTTGGAGACGAAACCCCGCCTTCCGATCATCTGGCTACACCTACAGGAATGTACCTGTTGTACCGAATCGTTTATCCGTGCCGCCCACCCGATCGTGGCGACCTTGTTGTTAGACAAGATTTCCCTAGACTATACCGAGACGCTGATGGCCGCCGCCGGCGAACAGGCCGAGGCCGCTAAGGAAGAGACCATGAAAAAGTATTACGGCAATTATCTACTGATGATCGAGGGGTCGCTACCTACCAAGGACGAGGCTTATTGTTGCGTAGGCGGCAAGAGTGCCTTGCAGATCACCGAAGAGGCCGCCGCAGGAGCTAAAGCGATCATCGCTTGGGGCAACTGCGCTTCCGCCGGTTGCGTGCAAGCGGCGAACCCGAATCCTACCGGCGCTAAAGGTATTCATAAAGTCATCAAAGGTAAACCTATTATTAATGTACAAGGCTGTCCTCCGATCGCCGACGTGATGGCGGGTGTCATTATTTATATGTTGACTTTCGAACGCATGCCGCAATTGGACGGATTGGGCCGTCCGAAGATGTTCTACTCCCGCCGAGTACATGATACGTGCTACCGCCGTGCGAATTTCGACGCCGGCTTGTTCGTGGAGAGCTTCGACGATGAGAACGCCAAGCATGGCTACTGCTTGTATAAAGTGGGATGCAAAGGTCCGAGCACCTATAACTCGTGCGGTATCATCAAATGGAACGAGGGCACCAGTTACCCGATCCAGAGCGGTCACCCCTGTTTGGGTTGCAGCGAGGAGAATTTCTGGGACAACAGCCCGTTCTATAAACGTATGCCCGATATACACGGATTCGGTATCGAGGCCACGGCGGATCAGATCGGTCTGGCTCTAGGAGCCGCTACCGCCGCCGGTATCGCCGTACATGCCGTAGCAACTAACATACGGAAAAAAGAGCTTATCGACAATGATGAGCCGGAAAGTAAATCTACGATCTAATAAAACACTACTATCATGTCAGAAAGAATTGTCATAGACCCCATTACCCGTATAGAAGGCCACCTGCGGGTAGAGGCTGAAATAGAAGGTGGCACGATCAAGAACGCTTATAGCTCGGGTACTATGGTGCGGGGCATCGAGAATATCGTAAAAGACCGGGATCCCCGGGATGTATGGGCTTTCGTAGGCCGTGTTTGCGGCGTATGTACTTCCATCCACTCGCTTGCCTCGGTACGGGCGGTCGAGAACGCACGGGGTATCGTGATCCCTCCCAACGCCAGTATGGTTCGTAATATCATGCAAGCCGTATTGTACATGCATGACCATACGGTGCATTTCTATCAATTGCATGCATTGGATTGGGTAGATGTGGTATCCGCCTTAAAAGCCGATCCAAAAGCCGCCGCTTTACTTGCCCAGCAACTTTCTCCATGGGCAAAGAATACCGAGGGGTATTTCACCGCCACTCAAGAACGACTAAAGAAGTTCGTTGCCAGCGGGCAGCTTGGTATATTCGCCAATGGGTATTGGGGACATCCGGACTATAAACTTACGCCGGAACAGAACCTTATCGCTACCGTCCATTATCTGGACGCATTGGAATGGCAGAAAGAGGTCGTCAAGGTACACGCTGTGTTCGGGGGCAAGAATCCGCATCCAAACTATATCGTAGGCGGTATGCCTTGCAGCATCGACTTAAATGAGGCCAATGCGATCAACGCAGATCGACTCGCTCTGGTAAAGCAGAAACTAGAGGAGGCGAAAACTTTCATCAATCAAGTGTATATCCCGGATTTATTGATGATCGCCAACGTCTATAAAGACAAATGGAGTAAGATTGGCGGAGGCGTACGAAACTATTTGTCTTACGGAGACTACCCGGTGTTCGATCTCGGGGAAGTGGAAAGTTATAAGATCCCCAGAGGAATCGTCTTGGATCGTGACCTTAGCAAGGTACATCCCGTAGACGCTAACTCCCCGGAAGAAATCAAGGAGTACATTTATCATTCATGGTATAAATACACGCAAGGAGACAAAGCCGGTTTGCATCCCTACGAGGGAGAGACCCATCTGGAATATACCGGCCCTCGTCCCCCCTATAAGTTATTGGACGTAGAGGATAAATATAGTTGGATCAAGACGCCACGGTGGAAACAGGAACCAATGGAAGTGGGTCCGTTAGCCCGTTTGATCGTAGCTTACGCCGCAGGGAAGGAACCCCAAAAGAGTATCGTAGACGAGACTTTACGTCAGCTCGACTTGCCGGTAGATGCTTTATTCTCTACCCTAGGACGCACCGCCGCTCGTGGATTGGAATGTAGAATGGCAGCAGACTGGGCCCTTGAGTTTTTCAACCAATTGATCAAGAACCTCGAGAACGGGGATTCCCGGATGGCAAACAGTGCCGAATGGGAACGGGAGAACTGGCCCGATCATGAGCAAGGCGTAGGATTGGCCGAAGCTCCCCGTGGAGCATTAGCCCATTTTATCGTGATCGACAAGAACCGGGTAAAGAACTACCAGATGGTAGTGCCTACTACTTGGAACGCCTCACCGAGGGATGAGAACGGCGTATTGTCCGCCTACGAATCCGCTTTGATCGGTACGCCGATATACGATCCGAAGCAACCCCTAGAGATTCTTCGGACGATCCACTCTTTCGATCCTTGTCTGGCTTGTGCCGTGCATCTGTATGACGAGGAAGGAAAATATGTGCACCAAGTTGATACATTCTAAAAAACAATAGAGCCATGAAGAGTCGTAAGAAACGTTTAAGAGAAGTGTATGTATGGGAATTACCCGTACGTATCTATCATTGGGTGAATGCGCTCTGTATCGTCATACTCTGCGTGACAGGCTTTATCATCGCCGATCCTCCCGCAATCATGTCCGCTTCGGAGGCTTATTTCAGCTATTGGTTCGGCGTGGTTCGGTTTATCCATTTCGTAACAGCGTTCGTATTCTTCTTCAATTTCGTATTCCGGCTTTATTGGGGATTCGTCGGGAATCGTTATGCCAGATGGAATAACTTCATCCCTTTAAAGAAATCCCAATGGAAAGAGGTATTGGAGGTGATCAAGGTAGATATCTTGATGATTAAGAACAAACCGGTAGACAGTATCGGGCATAACGCCTTGGCTAGCTTGATTTATTTCGGAACTTTCTGGGCATTTTTGTTACAAAGTATCACAGGATTCGGCCTGTACGCAAAGATGAGCCAGTCCTTCTTCCCGCAACTGTTCGCATGGACAGTTCCCTTGATGGGCGGGGATTTGATGGCTCGCCAGATCCATCATTTCCTGATGTGGTTCTTCATCCTTTTCGCTATCGTTCATATTTATCTGGTATTTTATCATGACTATATCGAGCAACGTGGCGAGACTTCGTCCATCATCGGTGGCTGGAAGTTTATCGAGGAAGACATAGCGGACAAAGAAGAGGTAACCGAGACTGCCGAGACTATCACTAAGATCGCTAAAAAAGGATGAAAGCGGAGAAGGAAACATTAGTATTAGGAGTAGGCAATTTATTGCTGAAAGACGAAGGTGTAGGCATACACGTTATCAAGGCTTTAGAAAACGAGAAGCTCCCGGCTCACGTCCATTTGATGGACGGGGGCACGGGAGGGCTTCATTTATTAAGTTGGCTGCAAGGATATGACCGTATCATCATGATCGATGCCACGCTGGATAATAACCTTCCGGGCACCGTCCGTCTGATCCAACCTCGTTACGCCACCGACTTCCCCCCGCTCATGAGCGCCCACGAGATCGGTCTAAAAGATATGATCGACGCCATGATCCTGACCGACGATCTCCCGGAAACCCATCTCATTGTCATCTCCACCCTCAATATCAACGAGGTCGGAATGGATCTGACACCCGAGGTAAAAGCGGCGGTTCCGAAAGTGATCCGGATGATACAAGAGATTATTTCAATACATAATAGAGCATACCGGCAATAGCGGCCCCAGCTATCGGCCCTAAAACAGGTACCCAAGCATACTCCCAATGGCTGCTGCCTTTTCCCTTGATCGGCAAAATAAAGTGTATGAACCGGGGAGCTAAATCACGGGCAGGGTTAATCGCGTAACCGGTAGTTCCACCTAAGGAAAGGCCGATTACCCAGACCGTAAACGCTACCGGAATGGCACCTACCGAACCTAAACCTATCGGCAAGGTACTATTGCTTTCGTAGGTTAGTTCTCCGTCCGTTATAAAAAATACGACAAACATCAAGGCGAACGTACCGATCATCTCACCTAAGAAATTAATTGGATAATCTTTGATAGCAGGACTCGTACAGAATACGCCTAATTCCGCATCCGGATCATCCGTAGCGTTGAAGTGATCCTTATAAACCAGCCAGACCAATAAAGCGCCCAAAGCGGCACCTATCATTTGCCCGGCTATATAAGTACATACATCACACCAAGGGAAAGTCCCTCCGATCGCCAAGCCGATCGATACCGCCGGATTCAAATGTGCGCCACTATAAGGGCCGGCTACCACAACACCGATAAATACGCCTAAAGCCCAAGCGGTCGTTATCGCTATCCAGCCCGCTCCATTGCCTTTTGTTTTCGACAAACAGACATTCGCTACAACTCCTCCTCCCATCAGGATCAAGAGCATAGTCCCTAATAATTCCGCTAAAAATGGAGACATAAGATAATAATTTAAGAATTTGTTAACTTGTTAATCTGCCTATAAGATGATTTTCATTATTCAGCCCAATTCTGAGAACGCCCCACCGCCTTATGCCATTCGTTCAATAATTTACGGGCGGTATCCTCTTTCATTTGTGGGTTAAAGACCTTATCCAAGCACCATTGTTCTTTCAGTTCATCGATATCCTTCCAATAGCCGATCGCCAAGCCCGCCAAATAAGCGGCTCCCAAAGCAGTCGTCTCCAATACATTCGGACGTACGACCGGACAGCGGCAGATATCGGACTGGAATTGCATCAAGAAGTTATTAGCGATAGCACCGCCATCTACCCGAATCTCTTTCGGCTTGGCGTGAATATCGTTTTCCATGGCCATCAATACATCATATACTTGATAGCAGATGCCCTCCAAAGCCGCACGGGTCAAGTGGGCCGCCGTAGTTCCGCGGGTAATCCCGATAATAGCGCCACGTGCGTATTGATCCCAATACGGCGCACCCAAGCCTGTTAACGCCGGCACAAAATAAACGCCCCCATTATCACTGACGGATTTCGCCATTTGCTCCGTAATCGAGGCATTCGGAATCAGGCCGATCCCATCCCTCAACCATTGAACGACGGCACCTCCCACAAAGACACTACCTTCCAGCGCATAGGTCGTCTGATCCCCTAATTTCCATGCGATCGTTGTCAATAGGTTATTCTGGGAAAGAACGGGTTCCTTACCGGTATTCAGGATCATAAAGCAGCCGGTTCCGTAGGTTGTCTTGATCATACCATCCTCTACGCAGAGCTGGCCGAACAGAGCCGCCTGTTGGTCGCCGGCCATACCGGATACCGGAATGCCTTTCTTAAAAATAGGAGTTGATGTCTCGCAGTAAACCTCGCTACAGGCTTTCACTTGCGGTAACATCGAGGCAGGTATTGTAAACAAGTCCAATAACTCTTGGTCCCATTGCAAAGTACGGATATTGAAAAGCATGGTACGGGAAGCGTTCGTCACATCCGTAATGAATTGAGCGCCCCGGGTAAGTTTCCAAACCAGCCAAGTATCTACCGTTCCAAAGCATAGTTCTCCCCGCTCCGCACGCTCCCGGATACCCTTTACGTTATCCAATATCCATTTTATCTTCGTGGCGGAGAAATAAGCGTCGATCACCAACCCGGTCTTCTGCAGGATACGTTCCGCCCAGCCTTGGGATTTAAGTTCCTCGCAATAATCCGCCGTACGGCGATCCTGCCATACGATCGCATTGTATACGGGAAAGCCAGTCTCCCGGTCCCAGATGATGGTAGTCTCCCGTTGGTTAGCGATTCCGATACAGGCGATATGGCTATCCGTGACATCCGCTTTTGCCATCGCCTCCTTGATGACAGACGATTGGGTGTACCAAATCTCATTCGGGTCGTGCTCTACCCAGCCCGGTTTCGGGAAATACTGTTGGAATGGCTTCTGAGCCAACGTAATAATAGTTCCTTGATGATTAAACAGGATAGCCCGGGAGCTAGTGGTTCCCTGATCGATCGCCAACACATATTTATTTCGAAAATTCATATCCTTCTATATTAGTATCGTTTATCAATTTGTCAATTCAGTATATAATTCGAGGCAACCTCATTAAACGCCTTTACCTGAGCAGAGGTCCAAGTCTCGTCCTTTCCCCATTCCGTAGCCAGAATCCCCGCTACTTTAGGAGCCATCGCCATCGCCGCCCGTGCGTCTAAGAATAAGATACGCAAACGGCGGGCCAATACATCCTCCAAAGTACGAGGCATCTCATTACGGACCAGCCAAGTTACCTCTCCTACCGTATAGGCATAGTCCGGATGCAACTTCTCCGCCATAGCGGGGGAAGAGGCCACAAAGTTACGGATTTCGTCGGCATCCGTACCATATACGTATAAAGGATCGGAGAAATCCGGATTCTTCCGGCTACCATGGATTTGGTAACGCTCGGTAATACAATCTTTTGTAGGAATATGCATGTAACGTATCGCTAGGTCTAGGGTATCTTGGGCCATTTTCCGGTAGGTTGTCCATTTGCCTCCGATAATGGTGATCAAGCCGGATTTCTCCCGGATCAATTTATGGCTACGTGATATCTCTTTTGTCTTTTTACCTTCGCTACGGGGAGCGGCGAGCGGACGAAGCCCCGCAAACACGGATAAGACATCGCTTCGCTTGGGTGGCCGGGTCAAATAATTAGCGGCCGTATCGAGTATAAATTGGATTTCTTTCTCTAAGGCTACCGGCTCCTTTTCCGGCGATTCCATCAAGGTATCCGTTGTCCCTACCACGACTTTATCATGCCAAGGTACGGCGAACAACACACGTCCATCCGATGTCTTAGGAATCATAATGGCGCAATCACTTTGCAAGAAAGAGGAATCCAATACCAAATGGACTCCTTGGCTGGGGCGAACGGTCGGGCGTTTACCCGGCTCGTCCATTTGCAAGATCTCATCGGCGAAGACACCGGTAGCATTGATCACGCAACGGGATCTTACTTGATAAACCGTACCGGTCTCCTCATCTCGAACCGTAACGCCGGATACTTTGCGGTCGCCATCCTTCAGAAGCCCTATGACTTTCGCATAGTTCAAGATACAAGCGCCAGCGTCGATAGAGCTGCGGACCATATTAATCGCAAGGCGGGAATCATCGAACTGGCCGTCGTGATAAAGCACCCCGGCGGTCATCCCTTTCGGACGAAGCATCGGAATGGTACGGAGCGCCCGTTTCGGACCGATACAAACCGAACGTCCCAGACCTAATTTTCCGGCCATCACATCATACAGGATCAGGCCTATCGTATAAAACGGGCCTTCCCACCAACGATAACAAGGGATTAAGAAGGTTTGATCTTTTACCAAATGGGGAGCGTTCTGGCGTAGCAGGCCTCGTTCGCGCAAAGCTTCCAGAACCAAGGAGACATCTCCTTGCGCCAAATAACGGACACCGCCATGGACCAACTTCGTGCTACGGCTGGAAGTTCCTTTCGTAAAGTCCGATTGTTCGAATAAGGCGACTCTATATCCTCTTGTCGAAGCATCCAGAGCGATACCTATGCCGGTAGCTCCTCCTCCGATCACAAGAAAATCAAAGACTTCAGACGGGTCTTCCAACTGAGAAATCATTTTACTACGGTCCATATAGCTCCTCCTTTATTAAGATTAACAGTCACAAATCTAACCATTAATTCTTAGTATAACAAAGGATTTGGGAAAAAGGATCAGTAGCGCTTTCTGTTTTCCATAAAGATAACTGCAGTTTCTATTGGAAGAAACAAAAGTTTCCTGCTGAAGAAACTTTTGTTTTGCTATAGGGAAACAAAAGTTTTCCTTACGGGGAATTTAAAAAAACTGTAATAGTCTGATTATTATCACTCAAACATCTTATCGATGCCTCCCGTATCCGGTGGGGTCGTGGGGCTATCTTCCTCCCCACCTTCGCTACATGGGTTTGCGTATTTCTCGGGGATCTCGAAAGTCTCGTCTTCCGAGTAGCCTAACGTTTTATCTTTATAAACCTTTTGCATATAAAGGGCGTAAATCGGTAACGCCATACTCGCTCCCTGCCCTTCCGCCAAGCGGTCGAAATGGATGGAACGGTCCTCGCCGCCTACCCAGCAGCCGGAAACCAAGCTAGGCGTAAATCCCATGAACCAACCGTCGGAGTTATTCTGGGTCGTTCCGGTCTTACCACCCATCTCCGCCTTGATACCGTAGCGGAAACGTACACGTCCTCCGGTACCACCGTCGATTACGCTTTTCAACATATGTAGCATCTTATAGGAAGCATCTTCCGTCAGCACCTCACTCATCTGTGGGGTAAAGTTCGCGATTGTATTTCCATATGAATCTTCTATACGGGTCACGAATAAAGGTTCTACCCGGATGCCCTTGTTGGCAAATACCGTATAGGCCCCGACCATCTCACCCACCGATACATCCGGAGTACCCAGACAGACCGAGATAACCGGATCGATATGATTCTTCAAGCCGAAAGAATGAAGCAAACGAACAAACGTATAAGGTGAGAGCTGGCTCATCAGATAAGCGGTTACCCAGTTATCCGAGTTCTGTAATCCCCACTTGATCGTAACCATCTCGCCGATTCGCTTCGCGCTGGCGTTACGGGGAACCCACAAACGACCGTTCTCGTCCATCAACTGCTGCTGCACATGTAGCATCTGGTCGCAAGGGCTGATCCCCTCGATCATCGCCAACGAATAAAGGAACGGTTTCATGGTAGAACCGATCTGACGGCGACCGCCATTCACCATATCATATTGGAAGTCATTATAGTCAATACCACCTACATATGCCTTGACCTGCCCGGTGCGAGGGTCCATCGACATAAACGCCGTACGCAAGAAACTCTTATGATAACGAATCGAATCCAAGGGAGACATGATCGTATCGATCGGACCATCCCAACTAAACACACGCATATCGACAGGCTTCTCAAACTCCTTGCGCATATCGGCCTCAGCCATTCCACTCTTTTTCATCGCCCGGTAACGATCTGTCTGGTGCATCGCACGCATCAACATCGTGTCTACTTGACCGACACTTACGTCTCTTGAGAACGGAGCATAGCTACGTCCCTTCTTTTCCCGGAAGAAAGCCGGTTGAAGATCTTTACTCATATGTTCACGGACAGCGTCTTCCGCATATTTCTGCATACGGGAATCGATACTCGTATAGATTTTCAAGCCATCCGTATAAAGATTATAGTATTCTCCGTCGGCTTTTTTATTTTTGTTACACCATCCATATAATGGATTCGTCGCCCAAGATAATGAGTCCTCACTGAATTTCTGAGATTGCCAAGAGGCGTAATCCTTACGCTCCGGTTTCTTCGCGGTCATTGTCAGACGAAGGTATTCACGGAAGTAAGGAGCCAAACCGTCTTTATGGTCCATACGGGTAAAATGTACGACCAAGGGTAAAGCCTTCAACGAATCACATTCCGCCTTGGTTATGTACCCGGCCTTTTCCATCTGCTCCAAAACCGTATTACGACGGCCGATGGTACGCTTGTTATGGCGAACCGGATTGAAATAAGAAGGGTTCTTGCACATGCCTACCAACGTGGCGGCTTCCTCGATCTTCAAGGTTTTAGGGGTCTTTCCAAAATACACACGAGACGCGGATTGGATTCCCACGGCATTGTACAAGAAGTCAAACTTATTCAGATACATATTTATAATCTCTTCCTTTGTGTAATAACGTTCCAATTGAACCGCGATCACCCATTCGATCGGTTTCTGGAAAAGACGTTCCATCATATTATCGGCACTCGGCGAGAATAATTGCTTCGCTAATTGCTGGGTAATGGTACTACCGCCACCACCGCTTTTTTGCATCAAGATACCCCGCTTCACGATAGCACGAAACAAACCCTGCGCATCGATACCGCTATGTTCGGCGAACCGGATATCCTCGGTAGCGATCAAGGCTTTCACCAAATCCGGCGAAAGATCCTCATAATTCACGTAAATACGATTGTCTTTGCTATGCGCATAGGCTCCCAACGCCTTTCCGTCCGAGGAGATAACTTGGGAAGCATATTTATCAATCGGGTTCTCCAATTGTTCCACCGGAGGCATATAACCAATTGAACCATTCGCTATCGCCATAAACACCATTACCACCGCCCCTAATATAGCGAGGTATACTATCCAACAAGAAATAAGGATACCTTTTGTAATCTTTGATGCCATCTTTTTATATTTCACGGTATGGATAAGAGACTCATCTTATCCACAACGACCTATTTAAGATCACAAAAATAGAGGAAAATACGATCTTATGCAAGTTGAGGCACATATTTCGCCAACAAATAACCACCAGCTAGTAACCAAACATATAAAATAGTGGCCAAAACAAAGGGCTTAGCGCCAGCTTTCTTAAATTTCTCGATACTTGTCTCCGTACCAAGAGCAGTCATGGCCATTGTCAGCATGAATGTATCTACCTGATTGATCCCATCTACAACCGCATGAGGAAGCAAGTCGAGCGAATTGAAACCAATCACGGCCAAGAAACCAAACGCAAACCAAGGAATAGTGATCTTACCACGAGAAGGGGCAACGCCTCCGCCATTCCTCCCCCCGTTAACCACGGAATTCACGGCGGTTCGAGCCAACATGAAACTCATGACCACTAGCACAGGAGCTAACATCATCACACGAATCATTTTCACGATAATAGCCGCATCCGAAATTTCCTTTCCCATAGCGTTACCGGCTCCTACCACATGAGCTACCTCATGCAAGGTCGCACCCGTATAAAGTCCCATTTGCTCCGGGTCTAAATCAAGAATACCCGCACGGTACATCACCGGATAAATAAACATAGAAAGCGTACCGAAAATCACGACTGTCGATACGGCAACCGCCGTCTTATGAGCCTCGCACTTCACGACCGGTTCAGCGCCCAATACCGCAGCAGCCCCGCAAATAGCGCTACCCGTGGCAGTCAGTAAAGCAAGGTCTTTATCCATTTTCATCAATCGTCCCACCCAAACACCGATCAAGATGGTAAGCACCACGATCACCATATCGATCAGGATTGCCGGAAGGCCGATCGCAATCACGCTCTGGAAGGTCAGCTTAAACCCATATAGTACGATACCCGCACGAAGTACTTGCTTAGTACAAAACAGGATACCCGGAACCCACGTCTCCGGCAAATGGTTTCTCAGGCTGTTGGCGTATAACATACCTAAAATAATACCGACAATCAGCGGACTGAATGACATTTGTTTAACAAACTGGAACTCCGCGATATAGAATGCGGAACAAGAGAAAAGGGCTATCAGCAAGACACCATGTAATACGTTACCTCGTTTTTCGCTAAACATAATTATTGATTTATTTAGTACAACATATCATTATTTGATTTCGTTCGCGAAAGTACATATTTTCATCCGATCCCTTACTTCACAAGTTTTTATAGCGAATAACCTAAAGTTATTGCCAATGTTGACTGGCAAAACGCATGAAACTTTCTTCCATACCGCTGTTCTGTCCCTGCGGCTCCACAAAGGAGAAAGTCCGTTCGGCCTTAAAGCCCTCAATATCTATCACTTTCAAACGTCCAGCCATCAGCTCACGTGTCACCGCCCGAATAGAAAGAATTCCCAAAGCATCGGAATTTTCCAAGAATAATTTGATACTCTCCGTACTACCTAGCTGCAATAATACGTTCAATTGCGACAGTTTGATCTGGTGTTTTGCTAAAGCCCCCTCCAAGACCTCAAGCGTACCGGAGCCGTTTTCACGAAGTACTACGGGCAAAGCACAAAGTTGTTCCAACGTCAGTTCGTCATAAGCAGCCAACTTAGACCCTACATGAGTGACAACCACTAACTCATCCTTCATAAAAGGTATATAATGCATCGTATTTTGACGGGTAGTTCCTTCCACCAATCCTAACGTTATTTTTCCATCTCGCAAAGCCAACTCTATATCCCGGCTATTCCCATTCAATACAGATACATGTATATCCGGAAACATCTTAATGAATAAAGCAAGCACGGGCGGAAGAACATATTGGGATATTGTCGTACTGGCACCTAAATGTAAATCCCCCAGAAAATTATTTGTCAACAGATTCATCTCGAAATCCAATTGACGATACGAAGCCAATAAGGAATGGGTATGCGAAAACAACAACTCGCCCGCACGAGTTAAACGGATCTGGCTACCTGTTCGTTCAAAGAGAGGCGTCTTATACTGAACCTCCAACTCATGGATATGCTTACTAATAGCGGGTTGACTAATGAACAACTCCCGGGACGCTTTCGTGAAGCTTAAGTTACAAGCTACGCTATGAAATACTTTTAATCGAAAATCCATGATATTCTACCTTTTGCTGTTTTAATTTAACAAAGATAAAAAAAATACTATATATTTGTGGATTGAAACATAAATATATGAATGAATATGAAATATCTATATGTTTTATTGTTGACGTTGACCGTCAACGCATGCAGTGGTCAACGCAATCAAAAAACGGAGGAATCCAATGTAGCGCCACCCACCTTTGAAATGGTCTCGGTCCCCACCTTAATCACGGACCCAGTGGAAAGGGCCGAATATTTAGTGAAACATTATTGGGATAAATTCGACTTCAAGGATACGACCTATATCCATGAACCTCAAGTGACCGAGCAGGCATTATCCAACTATATAGATTTGATGAACTATGTCTCGCCTGCGGCTATGTCTTCTTCCGTAAAAGCGATGATGAAACAAACAGAACAAGACAGTGCCATGTTTCAGTACTTTTCCGAGATGATGGAGAAATATCTATACGACCCGAACTCCCCCTTAAGGAATGAGGAAATGTATATAGCGGTATTGGAATATCTTACCGAATCCTCGTCATTAAGCGATGTGGAAAAGATACGTCCCGCCCATTTGCTAGAGCTCGCATTAAAAAACAGAATCGGGACGCCTGCGACCGATTTCACGTACACATTAGCGAACGGACAAACCGGGAAATTATACAATATAAAAGCGGATTATCTATTATTATTTTTCTATAATCCGGACTGCCATGCTTGTCAAGAAATAACCAGACAAATGGAATCGTCCTTCTTGATCAATGAATTTTCAAAAAGCAACAAACTAAAGATCTTAGCCGTTTATCCGGACGAGGATCTGGACGCATGGAAAGAACACGTTTCCGTCATGCCTAAAGATTGGATCAACTCATACGACAAAAGTGTTTCGCTTAAAAACGACGAGATCTACGACTTAAAAGCGATACCCACATTATACCTATTGAACAAAGAGAAGAAAGTATTGTTGAAAGATGCTACTTTTCAACAGATCGAAAATTATTTATCACAAACAACTAACTAATTTAAAACATGAAAAAAATCTTATTGTCCTTGGCTTTCTTAGCAGGAGTGAGCCTAACAGTTTCCGCCCAATTCAAGATTGGCGGCAAGACCATTAATACGAAAAAAGTGATTAATGCCGCGACTGATGTAGCGCATGCCGCTACTCTATCCGACGAGGATGTAGCCAAAATGGCAAAAGAGTACATCCAATGGATGGACACTCATAACGAGGTAGCGGGCCCGGATACGGAAATGGGACAACGCTTGGAACGCTTGACCGCCAATGTAAAAAAAGTTTCCGGCCTAGACTTAAACTTTAAAGTATATAATGTAGTAGATGTAAACGCTTTCGCCTGTGGAGACGGAAGTGTACGCGTATGTGGCGGATTGATGAAAATCATGGACGATGACGAGGTATTCGCCGTTATCGGTCATGAGATCGGGCACGTCGTTCATTCCGACTCTAAAGACGCCATGAAAAACGCTTACTTGACCTCCGCCGCTAAAAACGCCGCCGGAGCCGTAAGTGGAACCGTATCCAAGCTGACCGACTCTCAACTGGGAGACATGGCACAGGCATTGGCTAGCGCTCAATATTCCCAGAAACAAGAGTATGAGGCGGACGAATTCGGTTTCCAGTTTTGTATAGATTACGGGCGAGATCCGTACGGAATGTCTAACTCATTAAATAAATTGTTACAACTGAGTGAGTCGGAAGCTAAATCGTCCAAGTTTATGCAGATGTTCTCAAGCCATCCCGAGACTCAAAAACGTGCCGATCGGGTAAAAGAGAAGGCCGATGAGTACGTGAAAAGCAAGCAATAACTGTTAACGGTCCTTTAGCAGGACGGACTATTATTAAAATAAAGCTAACGTATCAAGGATTTACGCCACGAAATCATGCTGTACAACATAAAATACTATATATTTGCACCGTGTTTTTCATGGTATTAGATTTAAGGTTAGCAATGAAGATTGGTTGTCCGTGACGGATGACCATTTTTTTTTGCTTTGATAGTCAAAAAAACTTCTACCTTTGCAAAAGATCTATCTATTAAGAATCATGAAACACACACATAAATATTTAATTTTTGCCATATCCATATTTCTTGTCTCTTTGTTAACCCTAGGTTGCCAAGAAAAAGAAGAAAAGAAAATCGTGCTTATCCATTCTTTTGAGCAAAAGAAAGATACCTACCCGATTTTTAATGAAACACTGAAACGAACATTCGATAAACCGGACTCCATTGAACGCTATTGTCGGATTCTCGAATCTTATGAACACAGACATCGAGCTCAGTAAGGCAGAACGGGAAAACTTTACCGAGTTAATCAATACGAACAGCGATCTGTTATTGAACCTTATCAATGATATCTTAGATCTTTCCCGTATCGAATCGGGCCGTATGTCATTCTCTTTCCAGCAATATTCTCTAAATGAATTAATAAGCACGATTTACCAGACTTTCCAAGTTTTAATGCCGGAGAACGTAGAACTTCGTATGCAAATACCGGAAAAAAGCATATCCATTCCCACGGATAAGTTTCGGTTGACACAAGTGATTACCAACTTTCTTAGCAACGCTATTAAATTCACGCAAAAGGGATATATATTGATTGGTTATGAATACCGAGAGGAAGAGCGGCATGTACATATTTTCGTAGAAGATACCGGCATTGGTATCCCGAAAGAAAAGCAAGACGCCGTTTTCAATCGTTTCACGAAACTGGATGAATTCGCCAAAGGTACCGGCTTGGGACTATCCATTTGCAAAGTGATAGCCGAACGTTTCGATGGGTATATCGCCGTAGAGTCCGAAATAGGAAAAGGAAGCCGTTTTTCCATTATCCTTCCCCTTAACCCCAAACACACTGAAAGTGATTAATCACATTTATTCGCAATAATCCCGAAAATAATATTACTTTTGCTTTTGTATACAATTTTAAATTTCAGATCTGTGAGTACAAGAATAAAATTAAGGGTTCAAGGATTAGCGAACAGCCAAATTCAATCCGGGGCCTATGCGTTAATTTTGGCAGAGGAAAATGGTCCACGGCGAATTCCAATCATCGTAGGAACCGCTGAAGCACAGTCTATAGCGATCGCATTGGAGCATATCGTACCTCCTCGTCCATTAACACACGACTTATTCGCCACTTTTGCGCAAGCCTTCAACGTCATTCTTAAGGAAGTCTACATATACAAATTCGAAGATGGTGTGTTTTACTCAGAATTAGAGTTTAGCGACGGTGAGCGCTCGATAAAGCTGGACTCTCGCACTTCCGACGCGATTGCCATAGCGCTTCGGGTAAATTGCGACATCTTTACTTCCGAGGAGATTGTAAAGGAATGCGGTGTCGTACTGGAAGACACCCTGTCCATCCCCGCTGACGAACCGGAGGAGGATGACAATTTATTAGAATTAGAACCGGATGAGATTAAGGACGAAGCCCAGTTAAAGAAATGGTTAAGCCTATTGGATATCCAAGAAATAAACGAGCGATTGGAAGACGCTATAGCGGACGAAAATTACGAATACGCGAAAATGTATAAAGACGAGTTGCGCCGTCGAGAAGAAGAGGAGGACACAAACAAATGATTGGAGAACAAGGAGGATTCGGACTGGTCTCACTTTTAAGAGGTCTGCTTGGGATCATTACGATTTTAGGTATCGCCTATGCGATGAGTTATGATCGTAAACGGATCGATTGGAAATTAGTAGGTGGAGGTTTGTTCATGCAGATCGTATTCGCCTTGGCGGTTTTATATGTGCCGTTCGTCGGAAGCCTATTGGAAGGATGTGGCAAGATATTTGTTAAGTTGATGGACTTCACGGATGCCGGTCTTACTTTCTTATTAGGCCCGTATGCCTCTAAAGCGGCAGGATTCAGTTTCTTGCTTCATTCGCTACCGATTGTTATTTTCTTCTCCGCCTTGGTTTCCATGTTTTACCATTGGGGGATTATCCAGAAAGTAGTCGGTGCCTTTGCGTGGGTATTGCGTAAATTCATGAATATATCCGGCTCGGAGGGATTAGTGGCCGCCGGTAATATTTTTATGGGAATGACAGAATCTCCTGTGTTGATCAAGAATTACCTGCCGACAATGAATCGTTCGGAGATATTTTTGGTCATGGTATCCGGAATGGGTACGATCGCCGGTTCCGTAATGGGTACTTACATAGGTATGTTGGGAGGAACAGACCCGGCGGCGAAGGTTTTATTCGCCACTCACTTGCTCTCGGCTTCCGTAATGGCAGTACCGGGTTCAATCGTTTTAGCGAAAATGCTTTGTCCGCAGACGGAAGAAGCCACGGACCATGTAGCTATCTCCGGCAAGGAAAAAGAGAACTCGAATATTCTAGATGCCATCTCATCGGGTACGGTTACCGGCGTAAAGTTGATGACGAATATTGCCGCGATGTTATTGGTATTCATATCCCTTGTAGCGTTAGCGAATTATATTACGGAAGGTGTGATAGGGCGTTATACCGGACTGAATGACTGGATTGTAAAGATTACGGACGGTAAGGCGCAGGGCTTGACCTTCCAATTTATACTGGGCGTAATCACCTCTCCTTTTATGTGGTTGATCGGGGTTCCCAGCCAAGACATCATGTTAGTTGGTTCTTTATTGGGACAAAAGACCATATTGAACGAATTTGTCGCCTATTTCCAATTACAGCAATGGAAAGATGCCGGATTATTCATGTATGAGAAATCGATCTTGATGTCTACTTATATCCTTTGCGGATTCGCTAATATATCGTCTATCGGTATCTTATTAGGCGGATTGGGCGTATTAGCCCCGGAAAAACGAGGATTAATTTCACGTATCGGCGTACCGGCTATGATCGGCGGAGCCTTGGTCTCTGTGCTATCGGCTACTATAATTGGTATGATCCTTGGGTAATTGAAAATTGAGAATTGAAAATTAGATGGTCATGCAGATTTTTTATACACCAGATATAGCTATCAAGCCGGAATTACCGGAAGAAGAAGCAGGACATTGTATACGGGTACTTCGTCTAGGTGAAGGCGATGAGATAGTATTGACGGATGGGCAAGGCTCTTTTTATAAAGCGGCTATTAGCCGGGCGCATCCCAAACATTGTGAGGTGACCCTCTTAGAGAGTTGGAAACAACCCGATCTCTGGAACTTCAATCTCCATATAGCCATAGCTCCTACCAAAAACATGGACCGGATGGAGTGGTTCGTGGAGAAAGCGACGGAAATAGGGATCAATGCGATCACCTGTTTGAATTGTCGTTTCTCGGAGCGTAAAGAGATCAAGCCGATTCGATTGGAGAAGATATTGGTCAGTGCCATGAAGCAATCCCAGAAAGCGACTTTGCCGGCGTTAGAAGGAATGACAGATTTCAAGAAGTTTGTCGCCACTCCCTTTGATGGGCGTAAGTTTATCGCCCATTGCGAGGAAGGCGAGAAGCCACTATTAAAACATACGTATCAGCCGGGAGAGAATGCCTTAATCCTCATCGGACCGGAAGGTGATTTTAGCCCGGAAGAAATCAAACTGGCTCAAGAGAATGGCTTCGAGCCGATCTCTTTAGGAGAGAGCCGACTGCGTACGGAAACGGCCGCGCTAGTGGCTTGCCATACGATTCATGTGTTAAATCAATAGAATAATCCTATTTCCATTAAAAATACGTTAATCCTCATAAGGGTTATTAAGCAAATTGCTACATTTGTAATGATATTAACAAATCTAATCTAATAACAATTTAAGTAACATGAAAAAGTTGTTCAAATCATTCTTGATTCTTTCGGCCATAGCTATGGCTATCCCCTGTTTCGCTCAAACTCCGAATACATTGACTAAGATGGAAAAAAAAGCTGGCTGGGAATTATTATTCAACGGAAAAGACTTCTCTGGATGGCGCCAATGTAACGGTACCGCTATGCCCGCGAACTGGGTTATAGAAGACAATGCCATGAAAGTATTTACCGGCGAAGGTAAGAAACCGGGACAAGGCGCTAATGGCGATATCCTTTACCAGAACAAGAAATTCAAAAACTTCGAGCTTTCGGTAGACTGGAAAGCCTGCAAGATGGGCAACTCCGGTATCTTCTATTATGTACGCGAGGTACCCGGTAAACCTATTTATTATGCGGCTCCCGAAGTACAGGTACTAGATAACGTGGACGCAACCGACAACAAATTAGCGAACCACCTAGCAGGTTCTCTATATGACATGCTTCCCGCAGATCCGAAAACAGTTAATCCTGCCGGCGAGTGGAATACGATCGTAATCCGTGTAAAAGATGGAAAGGTAACGCATACCCAAAATGGTAAGAAAGTTGTTGAGTATACTTTATGGAGCAAAGAGTGGGATGATTTGGTAGCTAACAGTAAATTCAAGAACTTCCCGGGCTTTACCGAAGGTATTTCTAAAGAAGGTTATATCGGTCTGCAAGATCATGGCTATCCGATCTGGTTCCGTAATATCAAGATCCGTGAACTAAAATAGTTCTTCGAATCTATCGTATATAAATAAAAAGCCCGGGATTCAGATAAATCACCGGGCCTTTTTATATCTGTTTAATAAGTAAGCCTAATTACTCCCACTCAATTGTCGCATTCGGTTTCGGAGACATATCGTAGCATACACGGTTCACGTTCTTCACCTCTTTCAAAATACGATCCGTAATCTTCATCAAGATAGGCCAATCAACCGGTTCGATCGTAGCGGTCATGGCATCTACCGTATTGACGGCACGGATAATCACGGGCCATTCGAAAGAACGGGCGTTATCACGTACGCCAACCGACTTAAAGTCGGGTACTACCGTAAAGTATTGCCATACCTTTTTATCCAATCCGGCGTTCTTGAACTCCTCCCGTAAGATCGCATCCGACTCACGTACCGCTTCCAGTCTGTCACGAGTGATAGCGCCCAAGCAACGTACGCCTAAACCAGGTCCGGGGAACGGCTGGCGATAAACCATATCATAAGGCAAACCTAACTCTACGCCACAAGCACGAACCTCGTCCTTGAATAATTGACGCAAAGGCTCAACCAACTCAAATTGCAAATCTTCCGGCAGACCGCCTACGTTATGATGGGATTTCACCATCTTAGCCGTCTTCGTTCCACTCTCCACGATATCCGGATAGATCGTTCCTTGAGCCAAGAAATCGATTCCATCTAATTTGCGAGCTTCTTCCTCAAATACACGGATAAACTCACCACCGATAATCTTACGCTTTTGCTCCGGATCTTCCACGTCAGCTAGCTTATTCAAGAAACGATCGGTAGCGTCTACATACACCAAATTGGCATTCAACTGGTTCTTGAAGACCTCAACGACATCCTCGGACTCGCCCTTACGCATCAAACCATGGTTCACATGCACGCAAACCAATTTATCGCCGATCGCTTTCAAAAGTAAAGCGGCTACTACAGAGCTATCGACACCTCCAGACAAGGCCAGCAGAACTTTCTTATCCCCTACCTGACGCTTTACCAATTCAATCTGGTCATTGACAAAATTCGTCATATTCCAGTTTGCCTCAGCCTTGCAAGTATCGAACACGAAAGACTTGACAGCGCCCTTGATCGCCTCGACATCATCCGTAAACTCCGGTAATTTAACCTCGCACAACGCCTTATCATGACCTGCGGCCATTACAGGAGTGCCCATCTCGTAAATACCCGGATTCACGTCGATAGCTACACCGTCGATAACATTGTTTGGGCCACCATTGATAATGATACCTTTCACGTTTGGCAAGGCTTTTAATTCCTCAACCGTGATGTCATGCGGATAAATCTCACTATAAACGCCTAACGCACGAATAGCACGAGCCAACACCGTATTCTCATGACTACCTAAATCCAAGATAACAATCATATCTTGCTTCATGTGACTTTTAAATTTTATTGATTTTACACTTTGTTATACCTAAGACAAATGTCACTCCCACTCGATGGTTGCAGGCGGCTTCGAGCTGATGTCGTACACGACTCTATTCACGCCTTTCACCTTATTGATAATCTCGTTGGAAACTTTGGCGAGGAACTCGTACGGAAGCTGCGCCCAATCGGCGGTCATAGCGTCCGTGGAAGTGACCGCACGTAAAGCTACCGTATTCTCATAGGTACGCTCATCGCCCATTACACCTACGGATTGAATCGGAAGTAAGATTACCCCAGCTTGCCAAATCTTATCGTAAAGTCCCCACTCACGCATCAATGACATATAGATATCGTCAGCGTCTTGCAGGATACGTACCTTTTCCGGCGTGATATCACCCAAGATACGGATACCCAATCCCGGTCCCGGGAACGGATGGCGCTTGATCAAATGCGGTTGCATACCCAACTCCATACCGACACGGCGAACCTCATCCTTGAAAAGAAGACGAAGCGGCTCGACGAGTTTCAAGTTCATCGTATCCGGAAGTCCGCCCACATTATGATGGCTCTTGATAACCGTACCTGTGATAGAAAGCGACTCGATCACATCCGGATAAATCGTACCTTGCCCCAGCCACTTGATATCTTTCAGCTTATGCGCCTCCTCATCGAAGACATCGATAAATCCTTTGCCGATGATCTTACGTTTCTTCTCCGGTTCCGTAACGCCCGCTAGTTCTTTATAGAACTTATCTTTTGCGTTTACGCCGATCACGTTCAATCCTAAATGCTCATAATCCCTCATTACGTTCTCGAACTCATTCTTGCGCAGCAAACCATGATCCACGAAAATGCAAGTCAAGTTCTTACCGATCGCCTTATTCAGCAATACGGCCGTAACAGATGAATCCACACCGCCGGAAAGAGCCAAGATCACCTTGTCATCTCCCAATTGCTCCTTCAACTCAGCTACGGTAGATTCGATAAAGGAAGCCGGTGTCCAATCCTTGGCGCATCCGCAAATATTCAAGAAGTTATCCAGCAACTTCGTACCGTCTGTCGAATGGAATACTTCCGGATGAAACTGAACGCCCCACGTTTGCTCACCTTCCACATGGTAAGCGGCAGCCCTCACGTCGTCCGTGCTGGCGATCACCTTGAAATTATCCGGCAATACGGTAATCGTATCCCCATGAGACATCCATATCTGTGAACCCACATGGATCCCTTTCAGTAATTCATCCTCACCATCAATGTGCGACAAATTAGCACGTCCATACTCACGTGAATTAGCCGGTTCCACATTACCTCCGGATGTATAAGCTAGAAACTGCGCTCCATAACAAATACCTAAGACGGGATACTTCCCCCGTATCTCGGTCAAATCAGCCTTAAAGGCATTCTCGTCGTATACGGAATAAGGACTTCCGGAAAGGATCACACCTTTCACGTCGGTAGCGTCATGCGGGAATTTGTTATAAGGAACGATCTCACAATACATATTCAACTCTCTGACCCTACGGCCGATAAGCTGGGTTGTTTGCGAGCCGAAATCAAGAATAATAAGTTTCTCGTGCATGCAATTATGATTATTTAATTGAGTGGCGCAAAGGTAGTAATAAATTCGGGAAGCATAAACACACTGGGCAAATATTCTTCCTTATCACGATACTTTTAAAAGATCTTCCCTTGTCCTATTACGCCTTTCCTCCTGAGACATTCATTATCCACCATCCGTTGCATGATCGTCCACCAACTGTTACATGATCATGCAACGGATGGTGGACGATCATGCAACAGCCATTAGAAGATGAATACCTCAAGAGGAAAACCACAAATCCCCCTAAGGATCCGGCCAAGGGAAGCCATGAAAACAGCGAACCGCCCGACAACCCGGCGAGAGTTACAAACGGACAAAACAAAAAAAGCCTCGAAGCGTTCATTACAAACAACTTCGAGGCTTTCCTCCGAGGTTCCTGGCGGATTCGAACCGCCGTACATGGTTTTGCAGACCACTGACTAAGCCACTCATCCAAGGAACCGAATCAATCAAAAATAAAAGTAATTTTCAATTCTTAATACTGAATTTTCAATTACCAAGAGGTTCCTGGCGGATTCGAACCGCCGTACACGGTTTTGCAGACCGCTGACTAAGCCACTCATCCAAGGAACCATAACTTCAACACAAAACAACTACTTTTGTTTTGCGAGTGCAAAGAAAGAGAATAATATTGGAATTACCAAACTTTTCCTTTCTTTTTTATTTTTCCCTCCGAATATTATAGAAGTAGAGAAAATGAGCTTACCTTTGCCTATCAAATAGATAAATAACGAAAAAATGACTTATACAGAAACTGTAATACCGGGCGTATGGATCATTGAGCCAAAGGTATTGAAAGATGCGCGCGGATACTTTATGGAAGCTTTTAAGCAAGCGGAATTCGAGGAGCATATCGGAAAAATCCAGTTCGTGCAAGACAACGAATCTTGCTCCTCTAAAGGCGTATTACGAGGATTACACTATCAGCTAGCGCCCTATTCTCAATCTAAATTAGTCAGGGTGATCAAAGGACGGGTATTGGATGTAGCCGTAGACGTACGTGAAGGCTCGCCCACATTCGGCAAATATGTAGCTGTAGAGTTATCGGACGAGAATAAACGCCAGTTATTTATTCCACAGGGATTCGCCCACGGATTCCATGTATTAAGTGACGAGGCTATCTTTACCTATAAAGTAGATAATCCATATACTCCGACGCATGAACGGGGAATCCGCTATGACGATCCCACGGTCCATGTAGATTGGAGCATCACAGATCCGGAATCGATCAACCTATCCGAGAAAGACACCAAGGCTCCATTGCTGAAAGACGCTGAGCTTAATTTCAAATACTAAACACTGTACAGATATGAAAACTTACCTAGTTACCGGTGCCGCCGGTTTTATCGGTGCCAATTTCATCAAACATATGCTGGCGAAATATGACGATATCAAGATCGTTGTCCTAGACTTGCTGACTTACGCAGGTAATTTAGGCACCATCGCCGAGGATATCGATGGAGTACGTTGCGAGTTCGTGAAAGGCGATATTTGCGACCGTGCCTTGGCCGACCAGCTATTCGAGAAATACAACTTCGATTATGTCGTGAACTTCGCCGCTGAAAGTCATGTAGACCGAAGCATCGAAAATCCCCAGCTATTCCTGCAAACCAACATCCTTGGTACACAAAACCTATTGGACGCCGCACGAAAAGCATGGGTTACCGGTAAGGCCGAGACTGGTTATCCGGTATGGCGTGAAGGTGTACGTTTCCATCAAGTCTCTACCGATGAGGTCTATGGAAGCCTAGGTGCCGAAGGGTATTTCCACGAGACCACGCCTTTAGATCCCCGAAGCCCGTACAGCGCCTCCAAGACAAGCGCGGACTTATTCGTAAAGGCTTACCACGAGACGTATAAGATGCCGGTATCTATTACCCGTTGTTCCAACAACTACGGACCTTACCATTTCCCGGAAAAATTGATTCCTTTAATTATAAAGAACATATTGGAAGGTAAATCCCTACCTGTATATGGTGACGGCACAAACGTACGCGACTGGTTATATGTAGAGGATCATTGCAAGGCGATCGACGCCGTCATCCACCACGGACGTGTGGGAGAGGTTTACAACGTAGGCGGTCATAACGAGAAGCAGAACATCGAGATCGTAAAACTCACGATCCGGACGATCCATCAACTAATGACCGAACAACCGGAATATCGCCAAGTATTAAAGAAAAAAGAGATCGGTGCCGATGGAGAAATCTCTATCGACTGGATCAACGACAGCTTGATTACATTCGTAAAAGACCGTCTGGGCCATGATCAACGATACGCAATCGACCCGACGAAGATCACCAACGAATTAGGCTGGACACCAGAGACCTGCTTCGAGGTTGGTATCGTAAAAACCATCCGTTGGTATCTTGAGAACCAGAAATGGGTGGAGGATATCACCGGTGGAGATTACATGAAATATTACGAGCAAATGTATGGATCACGTTGATTCCTCAACGTGACCGTGTGTATGTGGATGAATCTCAGAGAGGCTGTTTCCTAATTCGGGAGCGGCCTCTCTTATTTGTTTCCGGATCGTCTCGCGTATCTCCTCACGCACATTCCTGCGGGTACTATCCAGTTCCGCTTGCTTGGTAGGTTTCAAGAAATCTTTATATTTACATTTCACTATCTTGAACTTGAAATCATCCAGATTCCCTTTTATATCGATACCCAGCTTAAACGGCACCGGCGATTTTAAAACCGAGAGATGGTAATCGAACGTCATATCCAAATTATGCGTTCCTCCTACGGCTACTTTATACCGGTCCATCTCCACCAAGAATGGGAATACCTCGATCTTGTTATCATGGATCGCTAAATCTACCGCTATACTATCAATCATATTCCGTTTTTTATTCTTGAACATCAGCGTCTTCGATATCTCGGTAAATGTCTCACCATCCAGCAGCACCATATTCTTTCCGCTCAGGTAGCAAGAGGCATTTACAGACGGCAGCAACACGGACATCGTAGAATCCGCCTTGCAAGTCGCCGTCATCTGGCAATCTACCATGCCTTCGAACGAACGAAGCATAGGGACCAATGTATCAATATCCGGGAATAAACTGATTAACCGTTCCACTAAAATATCATTTAAGGACAACTCAAATCCCATAGTCGCCTCTTGATCTGTTTTGGTCGTATAAACCATCGTCAGATCTCCAGAACCGATATTCGAGCTCATACATAAATCGCTCAGATTGATACTTTGATCCCGGATTACAACCTCACCTTTCACATCCTCCAACTTCAGATCCTTAAAATCTATTTTTTTAGCATTTGTATGAAGCGTCAGATCCAAGAATTTCGGAACGACAAATAGTTGAGAGATCGAATCCGTAGCGACACTATCCACGGTATTCGCTAATAGATGATCCGTCTCCAGTACGGAGATACTGTCTTCCGAGAAGGCCCCAACTGAATTGGATGCCAATTGATCAGAAAACTGCAAACCTTTACCTATAGCTAGCATCAACTGGTTACAATCGATCAGATCGGATTCCAACTCGAAATTCGCTTTCAGCTTTCCTCCCCGTAGCATGGCCCGCCGGATGTCGCTAAGCTCTCCGCTCAAAGTAAAATCGCTCTTTCCTAAATGCAGGCGGGCACCACTCAACGTCATATTGTTAGTATTGAATTTCACGCTTGTCTCATCAATATACATCGGAATGGGGAATAAGCGGCTAAAGCCCCTCAATTGCTTAAACCTCACTTGTCCCCGAGCCTCCCATTGGCGTAAGACACTGTTTGAGGAAGCGACCGAATCCACTTGCGACCGCTGTCTATTCGCCCTTCGGGTGGTCTGCGTGCGCCTGCGCAAGGTATCACCGGCGGCAATACGGCGTTCACGTTGTTGACGAATCGCTTGCCGATAAGGTAATGCTTCCAAAGAGAACTGGCTTTCCGTCAGAACCATACCCGTCCGTAAAGGGATAAGAATATATTTTAAGGTGTCCACCGAGATCGTAGCTCCCGCCATAGGGATCCGCTTATCTGTAGAAGAAGCCTTGATGCCCCCTTTCAACACGGTCTTACCGGCCACCATCCAGGTAGAATCCGGCAACTTGGTGCGTAAATGATCAAATTCCAACCCTGCGGTCATAGGGATAACAGCCGTTGTATCAATAACCGGCGTCGTATTGGCTACCATCTTCAATCCACCGATATTCGTACTGATCTCATCCTTATACTTTATATTCAAGGTATCCACCGATAGATTAGCGCTCAACAATCCTTTCGCATTCAGATATTTACTTTCATTTTCCGTAGATCCTACAAACAGATTCGCCCCAGCGATATACATATCCACGCCTAACGGCTTACTAAACGCCTTGAAGCGATCAACCGTCAAATTGCCGGATGATTTGACCTTGGCGAAGCGGCTATTCACGATATCATCCACCTTAAACACCGTAGATAAATCAGCCATCATGGTACCCTCCAGCAGCAGTGTGTCGGGATTCAAGAACTCTTTAGCCAAACGGGTAAAATCGACCTGCCCTTTCATCTCCGCCCGAATCGCGGGATTCCTCCAGATATCCCTAACCTCTCCACTCATGGTCAGCGAGGTATTCAACCCGATCAATGTCAGCTCCTCCAAAGAGACATAAGAAGAATCTGGGTAAGCGCCATTCAAATGTAAATCCATGTCCATGCGCAAGGTATCGATCCCCTGTTCAATACCTTTTACATGATAAGAACCATCCTCTATCTTGCAGCATAAGTTCACGGTCGGAACGATACTATCCCCTAATTCTCCACGGATATCCCCTTCCAAAATAATACGTCCCTCAGCAAGTGTTTTATCCCGATCCTTAAAATATTCATCCGGAATAAAATGTAAGAGATCATTCATATCGGAAACCTTCAACCCGAAAGTCATATCGATCCGTGACGGATTATCCTCGGTAGCCGGCACCATAAAGCCATCCGCCGTAAAAGGCAGATTATTCACCAGCAACTCCGCGTCCCTCAACCCAATCCGGCGAAGTCCATCAGCCAACAACAAACGTCCCTTGAAGCGTAACGCTAACTTATTCGCCAAAGAATAAGACGGGCTACGGAATACGATCGAGGAAGAACCGGTCTCCACATCCAACTTATTTCCTCGTTGGGTCAAAAGGCCATCTATATGTAAAAAGAAACCATCGATCGCCGTATATAAATCCTGCTGGCGGTCATCATAGACAAAGTGCCCATTCGTAATATGCACTTGCTGCAAATCTATTTTAGGCAATGGAGATGACGATGATTCGTCTACCGAATCCATCTCACTTTGATAAATCTCCCAATTCGCCTTTCCCTCCTCATTCACATAACCATAAAAACGGATACTATCCATGATAACCCGAGGAATCGTCACCTTCCCGCTAAACAGATAATCCGTAGGGTTAAATACGACGATCGCTTTTTTGAAAGACAACAAAGAATCCGAAGGAATCATCAAATCCTCCTGATAGCCTATAGAATCCTCAGCCAGATGTGAGATCAAACGTCCATTCGTCAACTTCACTCCCAGATAAGGATACGTCTCGAAATAAGTCAACTCCACCCGCTCACATTCCAAGTGCGCCTCTATGAATTCGTTTGTTTTTTCTACGACCAGCGGTGTCAGCTTCTCCGGAGGTAAGACCGCCCATTTCAGTATACCAACCCCGATCAAGGGAAGTATGAAAAAGATCCCGACCAACACAGACACAACAACCAGCAATATCTTTCTTATTCGTACCATACTCATTCCTTCATCTTATCACAAACAACACTAATTAAATTGTATGAGCAAAAATACGAAATACTATCCCAAAGACAACGCTTATCTCATAAAAAAAGGTCCCCCGCAATGAGAGACCTTCTTTTTGTATCTTATTTATTTTTCTACAATTTATTTATCCAGAACCTCGTATTTAGAATGCTGGCTCTTGAACTCAGGAACAATCTCCTTCATCCGCTTCACGATCTGCATATCCCCCTCCACGGCACAAGCATGTA
>OOAZ01000138.1_pt1 | contig 70937 bp, 91 predicted proteins | sample 1671221 | NCBI WGS metagenome assembly OOAZ01 (sample SAMN06348134, study PRJEB24527) | human gut metagenome | biome: human gut; feature: ankylosing spondylitis patient; material: feces | host: Homo sapiens | place: China | collected 2015-10
GGCCGTGTTCGCCAGCCACTGCTCCTCCGAGCCCGCCGCCCGCCTCGTGCTGGAAGCGCTGGGCAAAGCCCCGCTCATCACCGCCGGACTCCATCTGGGCGAGGGCACCGGGGCCGTGGCCGCCATCCCGCTGTGGGATATGGCACTGGCCGTTTATCGGAACTGCTATTCGTTCGCAGACGGCGGGCTGACCCCTTACACGCCTCAAGGAGGTGCCGGATGCTGACACTGGTGCTGGGCGGCGCGGCCAGCGGCAAAAGCGAGTATGCTGAGAGTCTGGTGCTGAAAACGGCCCTGCCGCGCTATTATCTGGCCACCATGCAGGTGTGGGACGCCGAGTGCGCCGCCCGGGTGGCAAAGCACCGGAAAATGCGGGCCCGAAAACAGTTTACCACGGTGGAGTGCCCGCTCCACCTGGAACAGGTGCAGCTCCCCGCCCGGGGCACTGCCCTGCTGGAAGACCTGGGCAACCTGACCGCTAACGAGCTCTACAGCCCCGGCGGGGCAGGGAAGCACGCGGCCCGGGCTGTGCTGGCCGGTGTGGAGGCGGTGGCCTCCCAGTGCGAAAACCTCGTCCTCGTCTCCAACGAAGTCTTCAGCGGCGGGGCCGACTATGCAGGCGATACCGACCAGTATCTGCTGGCCCTCGCGCGGGTCAACAACGCCCTTGCCGCCCGGGCGGACAATGTCTGCCGGGTGGTCTGCGGCATCCCGGTCTATTACAAAGGAGGTGCTCCGGTATGATCGTGCTCCAAACCATGGCCGTGGCCTTTGCCATGTTCTCGGCCCTGCCGGTGCCGCAGTTTACCTGGAACTCCAAAAACATGCGGTACGCCCTCTGCGCGTTCCCTCTCATCGGGGGGATCATCGGGGCGCTGTGGAGCCTCTGCGGGGCGCTGCCGCTGCCCGATATGATCCGGGCCGGCGGCTTCTGCCTCATTCCGGTGCTGGTCACCGGCGGCATCCATCTGGATGGCTACGCCGACACTTCGGACGCCCTTTCCAGCTATGGCGACCGGGAAAAGAAGCTGGAAATTTTAAAAGACCCCCACTGCGGGGCCTTTGCCGTCATCCGGCTCTGCACCTACTTCCTCGCGTATTTCTGCTTTGCGTTCTGCATCCGCTTCTCCCCCCGGGTGGGGTTGTGCTGGACGCTGGCGCTGGTGCTGGAGCGCGGCCTCTCGGGGCTGGCGGTGGCGGCGTTCCCCATGGCCAAAAACACCGGTCTGGCCCACACCTTTGCCACGGCGGCAGACCGGGAAAGCGTTAAAAAAATCCTGATCGTTCTGTCCGTCCTGCTGGCTGCGGCGCTCATTGCGCTGGGCGGCGGGGCACTGGTGGCGGCGGCTCTGCTGGTGCTGTGGCGGTACCACCATGTGGCCGTCAAGGAGTTTGGCGGCATCACGGGGGATCTGGCCGGGTGGTTTTTGCAAAAAGCCGAATTCTGGATGCTGGCGGCGCTGGCGGCCAGCCAGTGGGGAGGCATTTTATAACATGATGTTCATTACCGGGCCGCTCTACAGCGGCAAGCGCACCTTTGCGCGGCAGTTTGCGGGCAGCTGCATCACCGATGTGCAGGACAAAGCCGCCGATGCTGCCGATCTGACCCAGCTGGCGGAAGAGCTGGCCCAATACGATATCGTCATTGCTACCGAGGTGGGCGGCGGCGTGGTCCCGGTGGATGCCGGGCAGCGTGCCGCCCGGGAAGCCGCCGGGCGGCTGGCCTGCCTGCTGGCGGCCCGCGCCGACTGCGTGGTGCAGATGTTCTGCGGCATCCCCACGGTGCTGAAAGGAGAATTGCTGAAAAAATGCTGATCTATTTACTGCGTCACGGTCTGACGGAATACAACGCCCAGAAGCGCTATCAGGGCCAGCGGGATATCCCGCTCTCGCCCGAGGGAGCCGCCCAGCTCCGCAAAGCGGATTTTGACCCCGATGTGGTCTATGTCACCCCGCTGCAGCGCACCTCCCAGACGGCGAAGATCGTCTTCCCCCACGCAAAACTCGTGGTGGTGGACGGCCTCAAGGAGATGTGCTTTGGCAGTTTTGAGGGCCGCAATTTCATTGAGATGGAGCATGACCCGGATTATCAGGCCTGGGTGCAGGCCAACTGTGAGAGCTCCTGCCCGGACGGCGAACGGAAAGAAGACTTTTCCAACCGCATCTGTGCCGCATTCTCCAAGCTGGTGGATGAGGCATTGGCAGAGGGAAAAGACCGGCTGGTCATTCTGGCCCATGGCGGTACCCAGATGGCGGCCATGGAGCGGTATGGGGTGCCTCATCAGGATTATTACAAGTGGTGCGGCCCCAATGCGGGCGGTTATGTGCTGGACGCCAAAGATTGGACGCAAAAGCATATCCTCACGGTAATCAAGACGGTGCAATATACAAAGAGTGCCGCGGAGGAGAACCCATGATGACGGTTTGGGCCGTGCTGGGCGGCTTTGTGCTGGACGCCCTCTTTGGCGACCCGGCCTGGCTGCCCCACCCGGTGGTGTACATGGGCAAGGCCATCTCCAAGCTTGAAAAATTCCTGCGCCCCCGTCTGCCCAAAACGCCTCAGGGAGAGCTGCTGGGCGGTGCCATCGTGGCGTTCTGCCTGCCGGTGGGCACCTTTTTGCTCACAGGGCTCGTCTGCTGGGGGGCCGCCCGGCTCCACCCGCTGCTGGGGCTGGCCGTCCAGATGTTCTGGTGCGGGCAAGCGCTGGCCGCCCGGGGCCTGGTGCAGGAGAGCACCAATGTTTATAAAGAGCTCAAAAAACCCGACCTGCCCGGGGCCCGCAAAGCGGTCAGCCGGATCGTGGGCCGGGACACTGCGGAGCTCACTGCCGAGGGCGTGACGAAAGCCGCCGTGGAGACGGTGGCCGAAAACGCCAGCGACGGTGTCATTGCGCCGCTGCTCTATATGCTGATCGGCGGGGCCCCGCTGGCGCTGACCTATAAGGCCATCAACACGATGGACAGTATGCTGGGCTACAAAAACGAAAAATACCTCTACTTTGGCCGCGTGCCCGCCAAGCTGGACGATGCGGCAAATTACCTTCCAAGCCGCCTTGCCGCCCTGCTGTGGGTGGCTGCCGCAGCCTTTACGCACAATGACGCAAAAGGGGCGTGGAAGATCTGGCGCCGCGACCGCCGCCGCCACGCCAGCCCCAACAGCGCCCAGACCGAGAGCGCCTGTGCCGGGGCCCTGGGCGTGCAGCTGGCAGGCCCGGCCTACTATTTCGGCCAGTATTACCCCAAACTCACCATCGGCGACGCCCTGCGGCCCATCGAGCCCGAGGACATCCTCCGGGCCAACCGCATGATGTATGTGGCCAGCAGCTTCGCACTGGCGTGGGGATGCGCCCTTCGCGCGCTTTTCTGAAGGAGGCTTTTATGCAGACTTTGACCCATGGCGGTGACTGGATGGGCTACCGCGAACAATTTGGGCGCGACGCGCTGGATTTTTCGGCCAATGTCAGCCCGCTGGGCCTGCCCAAAGGGGTGGCCGATGCCATCACGGCGGCCCTGCCGCAGGCGGACCGCTACCCGGACCCGCTCTGCCGCACACTGCGCGCGGCACTGAGCGAGGCGGAGGGCCTGCCCGCCGATCAGATCCTCTGCGGCAACGGCGCGGCGGACCTCATCTTCCGGTTGGCGCTGGCCGTAAAACCCCGCCGGGCGCTGGTGACGGCCCCCACCTTTGCGGAGTACGCCACGGCACTCGAAACCGTGGGCTGCACGGTGGAGCGCTTTGCACTGAACGAAGCCAATGATTTCGCGGTGACAGAGGAGCTTCTGGACGCCATCGTCCCGGGGGTGGAGATCGTCTTCCTCTGCCAGCCCAACAACCCCACCGGCCAGCTGGCCAGCCCGGCCCTTGTCCGCCGGGCAGCGGAGCGGTGCGCGGCGTGCGGGGCTGTTCTGGCTGTGGACGAGTGCTTTCTGGATTTCCTGCCGGATGGCGACCACTGGACGGCAAAACCCCTGCTGCACGAGGATCAGAACCTCATCATTTTCAAGGCCTTTACCAAGCTCTACGGCATGGCAGGCGTCCGGCTGGGCTACTGCCTCAGTGCGGACGCTGCTCTGCTGGAAAAAATGCGGAACGCGGGCCAGCCCTGGGCGGTGTCCAGCCTGGCTCAGGCCGCCGGTGTGGCGGCCCTGAAAGAAACGGCGTACGTTGCGCGGGTGCGGGCCCTCATTGCAGCGCAGAAGCCGAAACTCACGGCAGGCCTGCGGGCGCTGGGCCTGCGGGTGATCGAGGGCAGGGCCAATTATTTATTGCTGCAAGGGCCGGAAAGTCTGGGCGAAGCGCTGCGGCAAAAGGGGGTTGTCCTGCGCGGCTGCGCCAATTATCCGGGGCTGGACGCCAGCTGGTACCGCACTGCCGTGCGCACGGGGCCGGAAAATGAACAATTGCTGAAAACACTGCAGGAGGTGCTGGGATGAGCCGGGCAAAATGCATTATGGTGCAGGGCACCATGAGCGGCGCGGGCAAAAGCCTGCTCTGCGCGGCGCTCTGCCGCGTTTTTGCGCAGGACGGCTACCGGGTGGCCCCATTCAAGAGCCAGAACATGGCCCTGAACAGCTTTGTCACCCGGGACGGGCTGGAAATGGGCCGCGCCCAGGTGGTGCAGGCCCAGGCGGCGGGCATCGAGCCGGACGTCCGGATGAACCCCATTCTGCTCAAGCCCAGCAGCGATGTGGGAAGCCAGGTCATCGTCAACGGCGAGGTGCGGGGCCAGATGAAAGCGGCGGACTACTTCCGCCACAAAAAACAGCTCATCCCCGATATTTTAGCTGCCTACAACAGCCTGGCGGAGGATGTGGACATCATCGTCATCGAGGGTGCCGGCAGCCCGGCGGAGATCAACCTCAAGGCGGACGACATCGTCAACATGGGGCTGGCCAAACTGGTGGATGCCCCCGTCCTGCTGGCAGGCGATATCGACCGGGGCGGCGTGTTCGCCCAGCTTTACGGCACTGTGGAGCTGCTGGAGCCGGAGGAGCGGGCCCGCATTCAGGGACTCATCATCAACAAATTCCGCGGCGATGTGGAAATTCTGCGCCCGGGTCTGACCATGCTGGAAGAAAAAACGCGCCTGCCCGTGCTGGGCGTGGTGCCCTACCTGAACGTGGACATTGAGGACGAAGACTCCCTCTCCCAGCGGCTGGACGTGAAAAATGTCGTCAAGCCGCTGGATGTGGCCATCATCCGGCTGCCCCGCCTCTCCAACTTTACAGATTTCATCTCGCTGGAGCAGCACCCGCTGCTGGGCGTGCGGTATGTGGAGAGCACCCGCGGCCTCGGCGCGCCGGACTGCATCATCCTGCCCGGCACCAAGAACACGGTGGACGACCTGCTCTGGCTCCGTCAATCCGGGCTGGAAGCGGCCATTTTAAAGCTGGCCGAGCGAGGCACACCCATTTTGGGCGTCTGCGGCGGCTACCAGATGCTGGGCCAGCAGCTGGACGACCCCACCGGCAGCGAGAGTGGCCGGGTGCAGTCCCTGCGGGGGCTGGGCCTGCTGCCCACCCGGACGGTCTTCTCGGAGCAGAAGCGCCGCACCCAGGTCACGGCCACGGTCACGGCAGAGCCCTTTGCCGGGGCAAAGCTGACGGGGTATGAGATCCACACCGGCCGGACCGTGGTGGAGGGCACGCCCTTTGATACCCTTGCGGACGGCCAGCCCGAGGGCTGTGTCAACGGCAGTGTGTTTGGCACCTACCTCCACGGCCTCTTTGATACCGGCGAATTGACCGAAAAACTGACCGTGTTTTTGTGCAAACAGAAGGGCATCGCCCCGGAAGCCGCTGCCCTTGTGCCCATGGAGCAGTACCGCCAGCAGCAGTTTGATCTGCTGGCCGACGGCGTGCGGGGCGCGCTGGACATGGCCGCGGTTTACCGGGCCATGGGAATGGAGCGCTGAGATGGAACAGGGACTTTTGCACCTCTATTACGGGGACGGAAAAGGAAAGACCACCGCCGCCATGGGCCTGGCCCTGCGGGCACTGGGCAGCGGCAAACGGGTGGTCATCGTCCAGTTTTTGAAAGGCGGAAACAGCGGGGAGATCCCGCTGCTGGCAAAGCTGGGGGCCGAAATTTACCGGGGCAAGGCGGGGCAGAAATTCGTCTTCCAGATGAATGAAGCCGAAAAAGCCGCCACCCGGGAATTACAGAACCGGAACCTGCGGAACGCCATGGCCCGGCCTGCCGATCTGCTGGTCCTGGACGAGGCCGGTTCGGCCTGGGAGCTGGACATGGTGGACAAGGCACTGCTCCAAAAGGCGGTGCGGGAGCGCCCTGCCGCGCGGGAGTGCGTGCTGACGGCCCACCAGCCGCCCCAGTGGATGCTGGACGAGGCCGACTATGTGACGGAAATGAAATGCCGCCGCCACCCCTACCAGAAAGGGGTCCCGGCGCGAAAGGGGATAGAATATTGACGCCGCAGCACCATCTGCCCGCTGACATTGAGCGGACGAGCCTGAAAATGATTGCCGCGGAGCTGGCCGAGATGGGCCTGACCCCGCCTCCGGAGACGGAAGCCGTTGTCCGGCGGGTCATCCACACCACGGCGGATTTTGACTACGCAAAAAACCTGCGCTTTACGCCCGGGGCCGTGCAAAAGGCCGTGGAGGCCTTGCACAAAGGGACGTTCATCGTCACCGACACCAACATGGCGCTGGCGGGCATTACCAAGCCCGGTCTTGCCAAGCTGGGCGGGCAGGCAGCCTGCTATATGGCGGACCCTGAAGTGGCCGCGCGGGCCAAGGCGGGGGGCACCACCCGGGCCGTGGCGGCGATGCACAAAGCAGCCGCTGAGCACCCGGGGGCCATCCTGGCCGTCGGCAATGCACCCACAGCCCTGCTCACCATTGCGGAGCAGATTGAGGCGGGCCTGCGCCCGGCGCTGGTCATCGGTGTCCCGGTAGGGTTTGTGAATGTGGTGGAGAGCAAGGAGCGGCTGTTTGTCACCTGCGAGGCCCACGGCGTGCCTGCCATTGTGGCAATGGGCCGCAAGGGCGGCAGCAATGTGGCCGCCGCCATCTGCAACGCCCTCATTTATTCTGCCGCGGAGATGCTGGACCCCACGGCCCGGGGCTGGAACGGTTGAAGATTTTTAGAATCGCAAAAGACAAAAAATGCCCGGAGACACTGCAGATCACAGCGTTCTCCGGGCATTTCTTATACCGTTGCCAGCACGGCGAGGATGCTCTGCCACCGGGGGTTCTGCACAGGCTGTGCAGAAGCGCGGCGGGCAGCAGCCGGAGCGGCGGGGGCCATGGGCTGGGGCATCCGGTCCACCGGGCAGGCAAAGGGCGAAGCAAGGTCGGCCTGCCACTGAGCGGCCAGCTGGACGGCCTCCGGGCAGGATTGGAGGGTGCGCCGCTCCGTCCCGGCCAGGAAATCGCCCAGCCAGCAGAGGACGGCGGCCATGGGCAGCTGGGCGGCGGCATCGGTGCTCCAGTAGCACCAGTGCGCGCCCCGGCCTACAAAGCTGTCCACCGTGATGAGCGCCCCCTCCCGCGCGTTGCGGGGCAGGGCGGCGGTGTGGTCGCCGGAGCAGCGGCGCAGCTCGTGCAGGACGCGTTCGGCCCGGCCTGCATCAAGGGCATCGTCCCGGATGTAGGCGGCAAAGTCGTCCGCACTCAGCAGTTCATCCGCCTTGGCAGGGAAGCGGCCCGTCATCTCGCCGGAAGCGTTGTGGCAGAGCTGCCAGCCCTTGCGGAACAACTGGAAGTTGAGGTTGCGCCGCCCCATGGTGGAGTAAAACAACCGCACCCGGGCACTGCCGGGCTCCTGCCGCAGCTCCAGATAAGCGTCTGCCCCGCCAAGATCCTGCACTTTCACGCGGAGCAGCAGGGTGGTATCACGTTTCCGGGCAGACATGGCGCGGTGCATCATCTCAAAGTAACGGGCAGCATCCATGGTGGTTCTCCTCTCTTCCGGGACCGATGTTGGTTGTATTTCTGAGAGGAGTATACCACAAACAACAACAAAATACAACTATAAGTTTGCATACTGGACAAAAATATTTTTAAAACGGAAAACAGAATAAACAATATGGTTGTATGAACTCAATCCCCCAGGGCCCGGATCTCGTGCTGGATGAGCTGCCCGGCGGCACGGGCCAGCTGGTCCATGCCCCGGATGCGGGCCAGGTTTTTGCCGTAAATGCGCTCGGCGGCGGGGATGGAGCTATTCTCGCCCATAAAGACGGCGGACACCTGGATCCCCTTGCGGCGGAGATCACGTACCTCGGCGGCGGTATCGTCCACGCCGTAGGGCCCGCCGTAATCCCGGCCCAGCGGGTTTTCCGGGCTGGGAGGGATACGGCGGCTGTCATTGGGGGAGGCATCCGTCAGCAGGATGAGCAGGTGGCGGGGAGCCGGGCCGGGGTCAAAATCCAGCAGGTCGCCTGCCGCCCGCAGGGCCAGGCCGTCCCGGTTCCAGCCCGAGGCGAAATACTGGTTGACACCCTGCCATTGTTTGTCTTTGAAATGCTTGAGCACCCGGAGCACGGTGTAGCCCCGCAGGCTGCAAAAGCTGCTTACCCGCACCGGAATGTGGCAGCGGGAAAGGCTCTCGGCCAGGATGGCACCCTGTGCCGCAATGACTTCCTGGCAGTGGAGCCGGGAGGCCGAGGCGTCCAGCAGCAGGTCTACGGTGAACGAGGGCTGGTTCTCCTCCTCGGCACAGCGGAAGACCCGGCTGTCGTCCAGCAGAGGAGCCCGCCAGACCCGCTCCGGGTCCAGATTGCCGCTGCGGGCGATCCGGGCGTTGGGCTGCTGGTGGACGAGGATGCAGTTCTGGATCTGCTCGGTCAGCCGGAGCACCACGCTGCGGTGGAGCTCCCGGTTTTTGGCATCGTAAGCCCGGTTGCGGTCGGCCTGCAATTCGGCCTGCTCGGCCAGATGTTTCGCTTCGGGGGTGGGGGCCTGCTCCGGGCTGGGCACGCCGGAGGCAAACCACAAATGGCACCCCAGATGGTCCCCGGTGCAGAGCTCCTGCTCGGCCTTGCGCAGCCGTTCCGGCGGGTAGAGAGAGCGGCCAAAGCAGCTCTCGATGTAGGCCCGGTCCTCGGCGGCGTTCTGTTTCAGTGTAATATGGGCCAGCCGCTTGTCGGCAGTCGGCCCGCCGCCGCCCGCGTCCACACTGCCCGAGTGCTCCACCGTCATCCGGTCGGTCTTGATCATCTGGGTGGGCATGGTCTTGGTGGCAAGGGAGGCCAGAAGCCCCTCCAAGTGCAGGTGCAGTGCCAGTTTCTGGTGCACCGTGCCGTCAAAGAGGGCAAATTTGGCGTAAAGGGCCAACACGCTGGCTTTCAGTTCCTCGGGCTTGGGCGGTGTTTCCGGGGCCAGGGCCGCCGCCAGCTGGCTTTCATAAGGGGTCAGCACTGGGTCGGCCCGACCCTGTACCCGCCGCCAGCGGGTGGCCTGCATGGAGTAGACCAGCTGGTTTTTCGCCATCCACTCCTGCCGCGAGAGTTTGTACTGGATGCCGAAGAAATAATCCGCGTGGGCCCGCCGCAACTCGGCCAGCACTGGGCGGCGGGGCAGCTCCAGCGCGTAGGCGGCGCTTTCGAGGTACAGCCAGGTCAGGTCGTCCAGCAGGGACTGCTTCACGTCGCCGTCCCAGGTATGGAACAGCCCCCGCACAAGGTCGTCGCCGTAATATTTGTGCACCAGCCCCACGATGCAGTTCATGTAAAAATCCACGGTGCCATCGGTGTTGCGGGCCAGAAACAGCGGCTCAAAGCCGTATTCGCCTGCCGCGGCCCACACCTGATTGGCGGCCCGCCGCTCCTGCGCGGTGTAGCTCTGTGCTTCCATAGGGCGGCCCCTCAGTTGAAGAGCTTGGCGGCGGTGAGCTGGGCCGGGATACGGGCGGCAATGACGTCCCGGATGAGCCCCTGCTCGTAGGAATCAAAGGCTTTGTTGGTGATGCCCATGTCCAGTGCGGCCCCGGCAGGCACGCCCCGGCGGATGAGCCGCAGGGCGTCCAGCATCCCGCGCAGGTCCAGCGCTTTGGTGGAGATTTCCGCGCTGTCGCACTTTTTCTGTAAATCGAGGAAAAGCTGGGCAAACTGATGGACGTACTTGCCCGTCAGATCCGGGAACTGGGCCCGGAGCAGCTTTTCGAGGTTTTCCTCGGTGATGGTGGGCATCTGGATGACCACAAAGCGGGAGGTGAGGGCTTCGTTCAGTTCCCGGGTGCCCGCGTAGCCGTAGTTCATGGTGGCAATGAAACGGGTTTCCTCGGCCAGCGGGATGCGCTCGTAGCCGGGCACATCGATGGCGCGGCGGAAATCCAGCACCGCGTGGAGGACAGCCAGCGCCTCGTTCTTTGCCATGTTGATCTCATCCAGCACGCCAAAGCCGCCGCACTGAGCACAGCGGTAGACCGGGCCGGGCCGGAATTTGACGGCACCGCCCTCAAAGGTGTCCATGCCGATGAGGGAGGCCGCGTCCATATTCACATGGAACGAGATATCCCATGCCGGGCGGCCAAAGGCGGTGGCCAGATTCTCCGCCAGCACATTTTTTCCGGTGGCCTTGCCGCCGGCCAGCAGCAGGTTCTCGCCGCAGAGCAGGGCGGCCAGTGCCTGCTCCCAGACGTCTTTTCCATAGTAAGTGAAAGCCGACTGCGGCACACGGGGAGCCAAAGCCTCGGTCAGCGGGTGGGTGGTACGATATTCATTGACGGCCAGCAGCAGATCCGGGCTGACGCCCTCCTGCCGTAAATTTTCCATCAGAGTGGAAGTTGTGACCATTTCGGAAACATCTCCTTGCGGTTGGCATTGCCAAACCAATTTTTCAGCCCTATCATAGCACAAATGCGGATGGTTTGGTAGGGGAGAACGGACAAGATGCGGCAAGAAAAAAGAAACTGATTTGCATTTGCAGAGCCGCCTTGCTACAATAAGAAAAAACGAAAGGGGCGCACTGCCATGAAACAAGACCGCCGCCGCTGGAAGGTCTGCTTTGAAACGAACTATTGGGGAACCCAAAAGGGAACCGACCCCGGCGAGGAACTGTGCCTTGACCGGGAATTTGAATGGAACGGCCATCGGTGGCAGATACCGGCCCTTTACCGGTGCAGACAGGGATTGGTCGTGGACTTTGCCATGGAGGTGCCGCAGGAAGAGCTTCGGGCCTTCATGAAAAAATGGGGCATTGCGGAAGACGGCGAATGCACCCGCACCCTGACCAGAGCCGAGGAACGCCAGATGGAGCAGGAAAATCCGCTGGATGGGGGATTTTGTGCAGAGCTGGTGCTGAACGGGATGCGCCTGCGCCCAAGCGACGGCTGTGGGGTAGGGTATCTTCCGGGGGATGCTGCCGGGAACGATGAGGCGGCAGAACTTCTATTCCACTATGGACTGGAGAAAACGAAAATCTGGCGGTTCTGGCGGAACAGCTATCCGTGGGCAACGAAAAGCCGGAGAAGCTGCCCAAAACGGTTCCGCACGCTGGAAGTACAAATGGAAGCAGAGTTGGAACAGTATCGGAGCGAGTGTTTCCGGACCCCTGTGGTGGGGGAATCGGTGATGGTCCACGATGCGGCAGATGGAACAGCCTATCGGTTGACGGTGCTGGAGGCCAGGTCGGAAACGCTGGAGCTCCCGGATGATGATGGATGGGAGCGGCCCAATTGCTTTTGCCTGATGACCTACCGCCTGACCCCAAAAGCGGAAAACTTCTTTCTCGACGACTGCGCGGAGGGAGACCACCCGCGCCGCAGAGCGCGTCCGCCCATTGACCCGGAACGGACGGCACTGGAAAAGAAGTATGGGCTGGAACCGCAGATGGAAGGAGACGCGGCCATTGCGGTGATCGGGGGTGCCGACGGCCCGACCGCCGTTTTCTGCACAGTGCGCGGGGAAACAGAAGAGACAAATGGTGCGGCTGCGGCATGTTCCGCCTGTTATTTCGAACCGGTCCAGCTGGAAACCATCACATGGCAGGCGTCGTTCTGCCGCAAGCCCTGTGCGGACGCCGACGTGAAACTCCTTTAAGAAACTTTCAGCCAAGACGCTTAGATTTCACCACCCAAACAAATTGACACCACCCCTAAAATAGGATAAAATGTCTTCTGTTGTGTTAAAAATCCAAGTAATAGGTGAAACAAATATATGATCGAAACCATTGCGGCCGTCAATCAGGCGGTCAACAGCTTTATCTGGGGGATCCCGGCCATGGTGTGCATCATCGGCGTGGGTCTGCTGCTCAGTGTGCGGACCGGCTTTTTGCAGATCCGCAAATTCCCCTACGCCATCCGCACCACCATTGGCCGGATGTTCCGCAAAAAGGATGCCTCGGACGGCACCATGACCCCGTTCCAGGCCGTCTGCACCGCACTGGCGGCGACGGTGGGCACCGGCAACATCGCGGGCGTGGCGGGTGCCATCGCCATCGGCGGGCCGGGTGCCGTGTTCTGGATGTGGTGCTCGGCGCTGCTGGGCATGTGCACCAAGTTTTCGGAGGTGACGCTGGCCGTCCATTTCCGGGAGCGGAACAAAAACGGGGAGCTGGTGGGCGGCCCCATGTACTATATTAAAAACGGCCTGGGGCAGCGCTGGCAGTTCCTGGCGGTGCTGTACTCCCTGTTTGGCGTGCTGACGGTCTTTGGCACCGGCAACGCCACTCAGGTCAACACCATCGTCACGGCCATTGATTCCGCCGTGCTGGCGTACAACACCTCGGTAAAAAGTTTTCTGCCCACCCTCAACCTCATTGTGGGCGTGGTAGTGGCCATGCTGGTGGCCATGGTGCTGCTGGGCGGCATCAAACGCATTGGCAGCGTCACGGAGAAGCTGGTGCCGTTCATGGCACTGTTCTATGTGGTGCTGGCGGTAGGCGTCGTGGTGCTCAATGTGCGGCGTCTGCCCTATGTGCTGGAGTCCATCATCGCGGGCGCGTTCAACCCCAGAGCGTTCACGGGCGGTGCCATCGGCAGTGTGTTCCTCAGCGTGCAGAAAGGCGTCTCCCGCGGAATCTTCTCCAACGAGGCCGGCCTCGGTACGGGCTCCATCGCCCATGCCTGCGCCGATACCCGGAAGCCCGTCAAGCAGGGGATGTTCGGTATCTTTGAAGTCTTTGCCGATACCATTGTCATCTGCACTCTGACCGCCATGGTCATCCTGTGCAGCGGCGTGCCGGTGGGCTACGGGGCTGCCGCTGGCGCCGAGCTGACCATCGCTGGTTTTACCGCGACTTACGGCGGCTGGTCGTCCATCTTTACGGCGATGGCACTTTGCTGCTTTGCGTTCTCCACCATCATCGGCTGGGGCCTGTACGGCTCCCGCTGTGCGGAATTCCTGTTCCGCACCGATAAGGTGGTGGGGCCGTTCCTCGTGCTCTATTCCTTTGTGTCCATTGTGGGCGCGACGATGGATCTGGGCCTTTTGTGGAACATTGCCGATACATTCAATGGCCTGATGAGCATTCCCAACCTGATCGCCCTGCTGCTGCTCTCCGGCACGGTGGCAAAGCTGGTCAAAGAGTTTTTTGCGGGCGAGGGTGCCCGGTAAAATAAAACGGAGGACAGGAAAATGGAAAAAGCGCTTTACAATACTTATCTTGCAATTCTGAAAGAAGAGCTGGTGCCCGCAATGGGCTGCACCGAGCCCATCGCGGTGGCCTATGCTGCTGCCCTGGCTGCCCGGGCACTGGGCTGCCCGGCAGAGCAGGCTGAGGTAGCCGCCAGTGCCAACATCATCAAGAACGTCAAAAGCGTGGTGGTGCCCCACACGGGCGGCCGCCGGGGCATTGCGGCCGCCGCTGCCGCAGGCATCGTGGCAGGCGATGCGGACAAGGAGCTGGAAGTGCTCTGCGCCGTGACGGAGGATGACCTGAAGAAGATGGCGGATTTCCTGGAAAAGACGCCCATCCATGTGGAGCGCTCGGGCAAGCCCTACCTGTTTGACATCCAGGTGCGGCTGTTCGGCGGCGGGCATACCGCTTTTGCGGAGATCGCAGGCCACCACACCAATGTCATCGCCCTGCAGCGGGACGGCGAGGTCCTGCTCCAGAAAGAATACGTGGAGCAGACCAGCACCCAGGCCACCGACCACACCCTGCTCAACGTGGAGCAGATCGTCCAGTTTGCCGATGAAGCCGACCTGAACGACGTGAAAGAGACCCTGCAGCGCCAGATCGACTGCAACACGGCCATTGCCAAGCAGGGCCTGGAGGGCCACTGGGGTGCCGAGATCGGCCGCATCCTGCTCCGCTCCTACGGCGACAGCGTCCACAACCGGGCTAAGGCCTGGGCCGCCGCCGGTTCCGATGCCCGGATGAATGGCTGCGAGCTGCCGGTGGTCATCAACTCCGGCAGCGGCAATCAGGGCCTGACGGCTTCTCTGCCGGTCATCATCTACGCCCGGGATATGGGAGCCTCGCAGGAACTGCTCTACCGTGCCCTGCTGGTGTCCAACCTCGTTACCATCCACCTCAAAACAGGCATCGGGCCCCTCTCGGCCTACTGTGGTGCCACCAGTGCCGGCTGCGGTGCAGGCGCGGGCATTACATACCTCCACGGCGGCCGTTATAACGAGATCGCTCACACGGTGGTCAACGCGCTGGCCATCAACTCCGGTATGGTCTGCGATGGTGCCAAGGCCAGCTGCGCCGCAAAGATCGCTTCTGCCGTGGAAGCAGGCCTGCTGGGAATGCAGATGCAGATGCACGACAGCGAGTTCGTGGGCGGCGACGGCATCGTGCTCAAGGGCGTGGAGAACACCATCCGCAACGTGAGCAAGATGGCCCACGACGGCATGGCCGAGACCGACCGTGAGATCATCCGCCTGATGATCGCCCCGCAGGAGGGGGCCGCAAGCTGCTGATGGAAAAATACTGCCATGGCTTGATTTTTTTGCAAAATCGCATATAATAAAAATGCGAATGATACGATACACATTTCCAATGGGTATCACCAAAAGGAAAGAACCCCCTCGGAGTTGCAGCTCCAAGGGGGTTCTTCCATTTGTGAGTGCTTGCTGTCCTTGTGCTTGCCGTCAAGCCACTTGCTGATGCAGTTGGAAACCACACCTGCTGCGACGGACAAAACGAATGATACGAACAGTTCCAAAAGGTTCACCTCCCATCTCAATGAAAATTGAGTGGAAAGGGCAGCGACTTTAGGATTACATAGATGGACAGAAAAAGACAGGCGTTTGATTCTGGATGCTAGAAATTCCGCAAGAGGAACAGAGAGGATGTTTCTAGGTTTGTTTGGGGAAAAGAAACTCATTCCGGGAATGCGAAAGGATAGAAGAAACTCTTTGATTTGTGATAAAAATTTGAAAAGATATCCAAAAAATATCGGCCATTTTTTGTCGGGATGCACAAATAATTTGTGAAATTTTCAAAACACTTGACAAGGCACCCGGGGGGGGTACAATGCAGGAAACAGGAAAATATCCTGAACGAAATTTTATTTTTTGAGGAGGACCTTACTTATGAAGGCATTCAAAAAACTGGCTGCTATCGTTCTGGCAGGCGTCATGGCTCTGGCAGTCCTGACTGGCTGCAGCAGCGATGACAAGGACACTTTCCAGAAGAAGCTGGACGAGGCTCTGAACAAGGCTGGCATCACCGCCACCATGAACGGTGCACAGGGCAACAAGGCTCAGTGGATTGCTGTTAACTATGAATCTGAGTTTGCAAACAAGATTGAGAGCATTTACGAAGACGTTGCTAAGGGTGAGAAGGGCTCTTACGTTGTTGATGGCAAGCTGAATCAGAAGAAGCTGAGCGCTGATCTGGGTGCTGTCGTTGACAACTTCCTGACGAAGTCTGGTGTTCAGGATATGGATCAGATGGCATTCATTCCTGCTTCTAAGGACGATGCAACCATGGTCAAGGCTTTTGTTGAGGAGCTGACCGGTACGGATGCCGTTAACTATTCTTACTCCTATAGCACCTGTGGCAAGAACATGGAGTTCAATGATCAGACTGGCAAGTTTGAGACTGGTAACTTCATCGTTCTGGTTTATGAAGTTAAGTAATTAAGGCCTGTCGCTTGAAATTACAATAAAAGAAAAAGAACCATGTAGGCTGAAAAGCTTGCATGGTTCTTTTTTATAATTGTAAATTGGATAAAGTTTCTGAAACAAAAATCATCTGTATAAAAATTTCATGAAAATTACAAGAAAATCCAATTGCATTATTTTTAACAATGTGGTAAAGTAATGGTAAAGAAAACCCCGCACGGGGCGGGGAAGAGAATGTTTGGAGGCTTACTATTATGGCTGATCGCATTGTTCTGAATACCATCTCCTACCATGGCCACGGTGCCATCGAGAACATTGTGCCCGAGCTGACTGCCCGTGGCTACAAGAAAGCGTTCGTCTGCTCTGACCCGGATCTGATCAAGTTCGGCGTCACCAAGAAAGTGACCGACCTGCTGGATGCTGCAAACTTTGCTTACAGCGTGTACAGCGAGATCAAGCCCAACCCCACCATTGCCAACGTGCAGGACGGCGTGGCTGCTTTTAAGGCCGCGGAGGCAGACTGCATCGTGGCCATCGGCGGCGGCTCCTCCATGGATACCGCTAAGGCCATTGGCGTCATCATCAACAACCCCGAATTTGCGGATGTCCGCTCTCTGGAGGGCGTGGCTCCCACCAAGAAGCACGCGGTGTTCACCATTGCAGTGCCCACCACTGCCGGTACCGCTGCCGAGGTCACCATCAACTATGTTATTACCGACGTGGAGAAGAAGCGCAAGTTCGTCTGCGTGGATACCAACGATATCCCGGAAATCGCGGTCGTCGATCCCGATATGATGGCATCCATGCCCAAGGGCCTGACCGCTGCCACCGGTATGGATGCTCTGACCCACGCCATTGAGGGCTACATCACCAAGGGCCACTGCACCATCTCCGATATGTTCCATCTCGAGGCCATCAAGCTGATCTCCGAGAACCTGCGCGGCGCTGTGCAGAACACCCCGGAGGGCCGCGAGGGCATGGCTCTGGGCCAGTACATTGCCGGTATGGGCTTCTCCAACGTCGGCCTGGGCATCGTCCACAGCATGGCCCACGGCCTGTCCGCCCTGTATGACACCCCCCACGGCGTTGCCTGTGCCATCATCCTGCCCACCGGTCTGGAGTACAACAAGACCGTGGCTGGCGAGCGTTACCGTGCCGTCGGCAAGGCGATGGGCGTGACCGGCATTGATGAGATGAACGACGTCGAGGCCGCCGATGCCACGATTGCCGCCGTCAAGAAGCTGAGCGCCGACGTGGGCATCCCCGCCGACCTGAAGGGCATCCTGAAGGAGGAGGACGTCCAGTTCCTGGCCGAGTCCGCCTTTGCCGACGCCTGCTGCCCGGGCAACCCCCGCGACACCAGCGTTGAGGAGATCAAGGAGCTGTACCGCAGCCTGATGTAATTTAGTATTACATAATTTAAGAGGGTATCTGCTGAAATGGCAGATACCCTCTTTTTTGCTGCTATGTTGTTTTATGGGTGGTCCGTAGGGAGCGGTCTTGACCGCTCCGGGAACGTGACGATGGCCGCAAACAGTCCGGAGGGGTCAAGACCCCGCCCTACAAGCAGGGTAGGGGCCGCACATGTGCGGCCCGCAACCTTACGGCAAAAGCAATTTTACCGGAAAGCCGCGGGCCGGGCGTGCCCGGCCCCTACCAATATTGTGATTTTGTTTGGAATTTCTTCGGTTCCTTCTTTGCAAAGAAGGAACAAACCCCCGTTAAGAATCCGAATCCAGCTTCAGCACCGCGGTAAACGCCTCGCTCGGCAGGGTCACGCTGCCCAGCTGGCGCATCTTCTTTTTGCCTTCCTTCTGCTTTTCCAGCAGCTTTTTCTTACGGGTGATGTCACCGCCGTAGCACTTGGCCAACACGTCCTTGCGCATGGCCTTGACCGTCTCGCGGGCAATGACCTTGCCGCCCACAGCCGCCTGCACCGGGATCTCAAACAGCGCGCGGGGGATGTTCTCCTTCAGTTTCTCGCAGATGCGGCGGCCCTTCGCGTAGGCGTTGTCTGCAAAGACGATCATCGACAGGGCATCGACGACCTCGCCATTGAGCAAAAAGTCCAGACGGACGAGCTTGCTCTCGTGCCAGCCCTCCCACTCGTAGTCGTAGCTGGCATAGCCGCGGCTGCGGGACTTGATGGCATCAAAGAAGTCGTAGACGATCTCGCCCAGCGGAATCAGGTAATGCAGGTCAACGCGTGTTTCGTCCATATACTTCATGTCGACCAGCACGCCGCGCTTCGTCTGGCACAGGTCCATCAGCGGGCCGACGTAATCGTTCGGCGTGTAGATGTGCGCGTTGACGAACGGCTCCTCCTGCTTGACGATGCGGGTCGGGTCGGGGTAGGCGGAGGGGTTGTCAATGACCTCCACCGTGCCGTCGGTCAGCGTCAGGCGGTACTGGACGCCCGGCGTCGTCGTGATAAGGTCAAGGTCAAACTCGCGCTCAAGACGCTCGGTAATGATCTCCATGTGGAGCAGGCCCAGAAAGCCGCAGCGGAAGCCGAAGCCCAGCGCGGCACTCGTCTCCGGCTCAAAGGTCAGGCTCGCGTCGTTGAGCTGCAATTTCTCCAGCGCGTCCTTCAGGTCGGGATAGTCCGCGCCGTCGGCGGGGTAGATGCCGCAGAACACCATCGGCGTGACCGTGCGGAAGCCGGGCATCGGCTCCGGTGTGGGGTTGGCGGCCAGCGTGACGGTATCGCCGACGCGGGTGTCGCGCACGGTCTTGATGCTGGCCGTTAGGTAGCCGACCTCACCGGCCTCGAGCTTGTCACAGGGGGTCAGGCTCGTCGCGCCCATGTGGCCGACCTCCACCAGCTGGAACTCCGCGCCGGTGCTCATCAGACGGATGGTATCGCCGGGCTTGACCGTGCCCTCAAAGATGCGCACGTAGACGATGACGCCCTTGTAGCTGTCGTAGATGGAGTCGAAGATCAGCGCTTTCAGCGGTGCGTCGGGGTCGCCGGTGGGGGCGGGGATATCCCGCGCAACGCTTTCCAGCACCTCTTTGACGCCGATGCCCAGCTTGGCCGAGACGCGCGGTGCCTCCATGCAGGGCAGGCCGATGACGTCCTCGACCTCCTTCGCCACGGCGTCAGGGTCGGCACTGGGCAGGTCGATCTTGTTCAAAATCGGCACGACCTCCAGATTGTGGTCCAGCGCCAGATAGCAGTTCGCCAGCGTCTGCGCCTCAACGCCCTGGCTGGCGTCGACGACGAGGACTGCGCCCTCGCAGGCGGCCAGACTGCGGCTGACCTCGTACTGGAAGTCCACATGGCCCGGGGTGTCGATGAGGTTGAACTCATAGGTCTCGCCGTCGTCGGCCTTGTAGCGCATCGTGACGGCGCGGGCCTTGATGGTGATGCCGCGCTCCTTCTCGATGTCCATGTCGTCCAGCACCTGGTCGGTCATGGTGCGCTTGTCGACGCTGTCGGTCAGCTCCAGCATACGGTCCGACAGAGTGGACTTGCCGTGGTCGATGTGGGCAATAATGCAAAAGTTGCGGATGTTCTTGCGGGCCATCAGGTTTCCTCCAAATTGTTCCAGATCTCGCAGATCTTGCCGTTTTCCTTATATACGCGGGGCACGCGGCGGGCAAGGCCGCACACGACCTCGTAGTTGATGGTCTGTGTCTTGGCGGCAATCGTGTCAGCCGTGTCGCCGCTGTCCGGGCCAAAGACCGTGACCTCGTCGCCCATCTTCACGCCGGGAATGTCCGTCACATCGACCATTGTCTGGTCCATGCAGACGCGCCCGACCACGGGGGCCCGCTGGCCGCGGATGACCATGACGCCCCGGTCCGGCCCGCCGGACAGCATCCGCGGGTAGCCGTCAGCGTAGCCCACACAGACTGTGGCGACGCGCATCGGCTTATCGGCGGTAAAGGTGCGCCCGTAGCTGACGCTCTGGCCGGGCTGCAGCTCCTTGACAAAGGTCACGACGGATTTCAGCGACATGACGGGCTGCAGGGCGGGGAAGCGTACCTCATTGCTGGGGTCAAGCCCGTACAGGATGATGCCCGCGCGGGTCATGTCGTGCCGCCACTCGGGGTGGCGCAGCTGTGCGGCAGAGTTGGCGCAGTGTACCGTGCCGACAGGGCAGCCGTCCGCACGCAGCCGCTCCACGACCTGCGCGAACAGCGCGTGCTGCTCGTCGGTGTAGCGCTCGTCGTCGGGCTCGACGCTGTCCGCCACCGCAAAGTGCTGAAAGACGCCGCAGATGTCCAGCCCGGGCAGGGCGTAGAGAGCCTCCAGCTCGCGGATGGTCTCTGCAAAGCCGGAACGCACCGCAAAGCCGATGCGGCCCATGCCGGTGTCGATCTTCAGGTGGACCTTAACCTTGACGCCCGCCTTGACGGCGGCGGCGGAGAGCGCCTGTGCGTATTCGGTCGAATAGCAGGTGGTGATCAGGTCGTTGGCAGCCAGCACAGCCGCATAGGTGGGGTCTGCGTAGCCCAGAATCAGGATGGGTGTTGTGATGCCGCCGCGGCGCAGGTGCCGCCCCTCGCCAAGGGAGCTGACCGCGAAGCCCGCAGCACCGGCCTCCTGCAGAACGCGGGCAATGACGTTATCGCCGTGGCCGTAGGCGTCCGCTTTGACGACGGCGCAGACCGGCCCACCTACGGTGCGGCGGATATATTCATAATTTTCACGCAGGGCCGTCAAATCGATCTCGGCCCAGCAGTGCTTTTCCAAGGTAAGTGTATTCATAGTGCGCCATTTCCTCCGTAACAGTTTATTATAGCATGAAAACAGCGTTCCTGCAACCAATTTTCCGGTTTTCTAATTTTCGCCGTCGCCGTTTGTGGTCAGGTATGCGGCGTCCGTCTCGGACCAGTGGCCGTGTACCCGCTGCACGCCGACGATGCGCAGCTTGGAATGCAGGAAGTGCTGCTCGCGGTAAAGGCTGAAATAGCTCGACAGCATGTAGGAAACTGCGCATGCCAGCGCAAACAGCGAGACGCACTGCCCGCCGAATACCTCGATGGCAAGGCAGATGGACGCCAGCGGGCTGTTGGTGCAGCCGCAGAACAGCGCAACCATGCCCAGCGCCGCGCCCAGCTGCGGCGGCAGACCCAGCAGCGGCGCGGCCACACAGCCGAACGTCGCGCCGGTGAAGAAGATCGGCACGATCTCGCCGCCCTTGAAGCCTGCGCCCAGGGTCAGCGCGGTGAACAGCATCTTTAAAAGGAAGGCGTAGGGAACGGCCTCGCCGTCGATGGCGGCCTCGATGACCGCCGCGCCCGCGCCGTTGTAGTCGGTGGTGTCCAGCAGCTTTGTCAAGGCGATAATGAGCACGCCGCCCGCGGCGACGCGCAGGTAGATGTTCGGAAAGAATTTCCGGTACAGCTTCGGCGTGACGTGGAGCAGCTCACAGAAGAAGATGCTCAGCGCGGCCAGCAGCGCACCCAGGATGATAACGCGGACGAGATTGTCCGGCGTGGGGGCAGCTTCGGCCTGTAAGACGAACGCCTCGGGCGCCAGCCCCATTTTGCCGCTGATGAAAACGCCCAGCAGCGCCGACACCAGACAGGGGAGCAGTGCCGCGTACTGCATGGAGCCGACATCGACGACCTCCAGCGTGAAGATCGTTGCGGCCAGCGGCGTGCCGAAGATGGCCGAGAACGCGCCCGCCATGCCGCACATCGTCATTAAGCGGCAGTCACGGTTTTCTAAGCGCAGCGCCCTGCCGAGCTGCCCGGATACGCTGCCGCCCAGCAGCAGAGCCGCGCCCTCGCGTCCGCTGGACCCGCCGAACAGATACGTGGCGACGGTGGAAAAAAAGATGAGCGGCGCGGTGCGCAGTGTCAGCGGCTTGTGCTCCCGCACGGATACGAAGATTTGGTTCGTAGAGCCGCCGCCATCCGGGTCAAAGCGGTGATACAAAAATACGATAACAAGACCGGCAACGGGCAGCAGGTAAAGCAGCCACGGGTGCGCGCCGCGGGTGGCGTTGGCCCAGTTGAGCGCCAGCCCGAACGCGCCGCCCAACGGGCCCACCACGCAGCCCACCAGCGCCGCCAGCACCAGCCACTTGGCGCACACCGCCAGATACCCCGCCGCGCTGCGCAGATGCCGTTTGATCCGCTCCAAGGCGACCCCTCCTATGCTATGCAAAATTTGAGATTATTATAGCCTTTTTGTGGGGAAAAGACAACAGAAAAATGAACCGCGGCAGCGCCTTTTGGCAGAGAAAGCCGAAGAACATTCCTAAGGCAACACCGCATAATTCCCGCCTTACGGCTTAAGCACCGCTCCGGCGGCTGCGGCACGGCATCTGCGTTGCCAAAATGCTCGATAAGACATCCAGTATTATCTGCGCTTTTGGCTTAGCAGCTGCCGCGCCTCGCTCGCCGTATCGGCACTTAGAATTATGCGGTATTGCCCTACGTGTGTACCGAATAACAGAAGCGCCGCAGATTTCAATGAATCTGCGGCGCATTCCGATGGTCGAGGTGACAGGACTCGAACTATACACCATGCTTTTAGTGATTAAAAATATAGCGGTATATTGCTATATTGTTTTGTTTTATCACATACTTTTTCTATTATTTCATACATTTAAGAAAAAAAGTGTGTACTTTTAGTGTGTACTTTTTAGTCCACCAATCTATCAAAGATTTCTTGTAGGTTTTGTGCTGTCCGTTCGTCATCTCCAGCGATGTAGTGAGAGTATGTGCCGTATGTGTCCATATCCTCGCTATGCCCGACTAGCTGCTTTAATTCGCCAGTCGGCAACTCCTTTGCGATACTCACAAACGTGTGGCGCAGTTCGTAAAGACTCAGCTCCGGCATGTCATTAGAGCGCTGATAGCGCTGCCAGCGGTGGTAGTAGGTGTGCATGGATGCCATGGGGAAGATGTACTCCTGCTTTCCAGTCACGGCTTTCTGAGCTTCCAGCACGTCCACTGCGCGTCTGGATAGCACTACCGTGCGCAATGCGTTTTCGTTTTTTCCCTGCGTGATTTGACCGTGCGCATTGATTGCCTGCTTCAGTCTGCACAGATTCCCGTCAACGTCTTCCCATCGCAGCCCCCGCATTTCACCGGGGCGCATGCCTGTTAGCACCTGAAACCTATAATAATTTATGTATTCATCATGCACAGATTTTCCGCGCATTATGGTCGTATCTACTTTTAGAAGCGTGTTCAGCGCTTCAACTGTCAAAACGTTCTTTCCTTTTTTTCTGGATGCTGCCGGAATCTGTAACTCTTCAAGCTCAAGCGTTGTCCATTTTGATTTTCGGCAAAAATTCGTAAACTGCTTGCAGTAGCTGGCATAGTTCTGTAACGTCTTTTTGGATAAGGGCTCTTTGCTGTTCCCCTGTGGATGGCGAAACGCATAATCTATAATTTTTTGGAAATCCTGTTCCGTAACGGCTTTTATCGACTTGATCCCGATGGCTGGCAGCAAATGGGAGCGGCCGAACGATGCCATATTTTTGTATTCTGCATCAGACACAAGTTTTTTTTGCTGTAGCAGCTGTTCCCATGCGTCAGAAACCTTAATCCGTTCCGTCTTTACGCCTATGTCAAGCCATTCATCTGCTTTTTTGTTAGCTTCCCTCTGGCCTGTGCGGCCCGGCTTGGCGCTGGTAAACGTCTTGCGCACTCCGTCCTTCTGCACGTTGATTTGCCAACGCCCGGCGCTTTCAATCCATTTTGCGGTATTTGTCCTTTTCATATTGCGGCTCCTTTTTGTGTGTGTTATAATAATGCCGTCAACTTTTTGTGTTGACGGCTCTTTATCCCTTGCTGGTGTGGCACCACCGGCAGGGGATTTTTTATTTTTCCCTTGCGTTATATTCGCCGTCACCTGCCAGAACGGCGGCTTCTCCGGCTTGCAGGCATATTTGCAGGCGGTCAAAGTCCGGCTTGATGCTTTCCGGGCAGGGGTCATCCCCAGTTACGGTATCTATCCGGTAGTTCTGTATTACGGCCTGGCAGACGCGTACACGGCTTTGCATAGACGTATGCGCGTTAGCACACAGCAAATCTATTTGGCCCGCCCAATCGCTCCCGTGCGCCCCACAAAGGATATACAGCAGGCGGCGCTTGTACAGGCTCGGCATCTGAGCGATATAATCAGAAAGTGCCTTGTCTACCTGCTCGTCCGTCCAGTTTGGAGTATCGGTATCACTGAATGCAGACGGCATCCAGATTCGCTGCAGCCAGCGCCATGGGGATTGTTTGCAGACGGTGAACCACATCAACAGGTCATCGCTTCGGATAGGGGAAAGCCCTTCTTCCCAGTTGCGCACCGTGCGGATGTTCACATCCATCTGCCTGGCTACATATTCTTGCGAAAGCCCGGATTCCAACCGGCACTGCGAAAGAATAAGTCCTTCACGTTCTCGGAAATCAGCTCTACTTTCCATTTCGTCACCCTCAATTTTTTACATGTTTTGCACTTCAAATGTGGTAAAATTTTTCTACCGTATCAATCAAGAAAATATAAAGAAATATTTCTTCAAAAAATGCCGTGGAAATAAATGGAAGATATGGCATAAAAAACATGTTAAGATTCTTACTGTAGTCAGAAAACACAGGAGGAATCAACAATGAATAACGTGGAACGTCTAAAGAATTACCAAACCCGCAATGCGGCAACCATTGAAGCTATGTACCGTGCTGTGCTGCAAGACCGTGCAAGGAGGGAAGCAGACCATGAAGAAACTGCCTGATTTGGATGTTCCACCAAGACACGGGCGCAGAAGACCGAAAAAGCGGATTATAAAGACTTGACAAATGAGTACTTTTGTGAAACTGTTGAAATACAACTGTGAGTTGTGTAAAATACAATCAATGGTTGCCAGAAAACAGCCGGGTGCAATCAATGTTGTAAGATTTCAAAACTCTTTGAGCTAGACCATCTTTTCCAAAAATGTAAGATGTTACAATACCTGCGACATCTATCGCAGGAACAGTTGGGTTTTCAACAAGCATCCTGCCGTATCTTTCTTTTGCCATATCAAAAATTTGATCTTCAGTAAAGCCAGCTTTTTTTTGGGCTTTCTTTAGTTCCTGCATAATACTAGGAGCTATAAAAGGATATTGGCAGTTCATATCATAAAAAGGTATTTCAAGTAGCATAGAAAAAGCCGTTTCAAACTTTTTTTCGTCTACCAAAAACTCATACATAGAATATCGTAAATCACGACATTTTTTGGGAGACGAAATTGCTCCCATGTATAGTTTATTGTATTTCTCCCATATTAAATCCCGATACGGAATATCTCTTCGAGCATTTACGGCACGGCAAAACTCAGGCAAGTTAAAAGCCACACGAGCGTAAGTCTTTCTATGCCAAAAATAAACATATTCGTTATCTTTTATTTCTTTTTTTCCCTTTTCGGTCAATTTTCCGTTTTCAGCAAATCCCATTGATTCCAGCTTTTTAATAATCGGCCAAACATCATCAACACCATAATCATAATGCCAGAACTTTGCAACAGGCTTTCCGATGGAATATTTCTCTAAATAAGAAAGCATTAAAATTTCTGTTGGCTTTAGGCCATTTTTGTCTGCAATGTCATCGGCGGAAAGCTCCAAGAAATACTCATTTGCACGATCTTCCTGTTCTGCGTGCCGCTTTTCTGCTTGTGCTTTGCAGTAATCAGCATACTGCTTTGCAATTTCATCTTTAGTCGGCTCATGTGTAGTTATGGAAACATTTACTTTTTGTTTTGGTTTCAAAAAGTCAAAAAAGCCCATAGTATCACAACCTTATTTAATTTGGGGGAATCTGAAATGAAAAAAGAACCGTTGACAATCACGCAAAAAAGTACGATACTTAGTTTAAGAGAGCAGGCAAAGCAGCTTTTGCGAGAAATCCCGCTAAAAGATGCTATTGCAATTTGTAATGAGGTTATAAAGGAGACAAGCGATGCGGGATAGAATTGATGTTTACAACAAGTGCGACAGCAGCGAGTACAGGCAGAAAAAGGATGAAGTCATCGAAAAAATGCTGAAACTGATTGAAGTCTCCGGCATGAACTTTTACGATGCACAAAATCTTCCGTTAGAGCTGGACAGAGCTATTGCGGCCAGTGTAATTGCAGCACAGGGAAACACAGAGTTCCGCCCGCACAATGCCTTTAAGAGCCGGATTGATGATGCTCAATAAGCGCAGTTACCGCACCTTTTGCAATCGTTTCAATCACAGTAAGAGACACATTGCCCACCGCTGATAAGGTGGGCTTTATTTTTTCCTGCCACGTTTGCTGGTTAGAAACTGATGCAATAAAGTCGTGACCTTTTGGCGTGATATACATAATATAAAAAAACTCTATCGTTCTGAGTTCTTTGTCTATTCGATATTCTGCCACGATATAGCCATTTTCAGCAGCCTGCAAGCAAGAATAAAATATATCTTCCCGTGAATACCCTTTACCCTTTATAAAAGAGGATTTTTTCAGCTTGTCAGGATTGGAGCATTCAAACTCCATGCTGCATTTATCATTCAGAAACAAACCGAGCTGTTCTTCAAGACCGAGCATAACATCTCGGACGCAATCAGGATTTATCTTCATTGACTTTCACCTTCTTTGCTGCTGCCATCGCAATTACCATATCAAGACCTTTGCCATCTAAAGTGTCAAGCCACTGATCGATGTCTTCATAGGAATCGAGTTTTAGCCCATCGCCTTGTGCGGTGGGCTTTTTTTCGTTTTCGGTATCCCCGGTCAGGTCGGCAACGGTAACTCCTAACTCGTTAGCTATTGCAACCAGTTTGTCATAAGGCGGTGAACTTGGCCTCTTTGCCATTTTGCCGATATACCCATTTGAAAAACCGAGCTTTTCCTCTATCCTAGTCAAACTAGTCTTTTTCTTTTTGCACAGGGCACGAATGGTTTCTACAGTTTTAGCATTATCCACAAAAATCACCTAGACTATTTGTGCATATTTTTAGGCCATAGTCTATTGACTACTAGGCGATAAGCTAGTATAATAGATAGCATAGAGGGCAACAAAGAACCAAGCCCCCTAAAATTCAGCGGACTAGCTAAAAATATGCTGTTATAAATCTCGCAAGTTCATAGTAGCATATTTTCTAGCAATAGTCAACTAGAAAGGAGCTTTTGCTAGGTGAATATTTCGAAAATTGATGCGCTGTGCCGAAAAAACAATATTTCTCGCACAATCCTTGAGGAACGCGCCGGAATCTCAAACGGCGCACTTGGCAAGTGGGAAAAATCGCCTTACGGTCCTAGCATCACGACGCTAAAGAAAGTGGCTGACTATTTCGGCGTGCCGATTGATTACTTGCTAGCCGATAACTAGAAAGATGAAAGCGTCTGTAAGTGAACTGATCGCAGAAAGAAAGGAGTAACCACCATGACAAACCTTGCTTTTACGGCTCTTATCAAAAGCAAGGGCTACAACAAACAGCGCCTTGCAGATGCGTGCGACTTGTCCAGCACTCAGATGTCAAACCGCATCAACGGCGCTAATGATTGGCGCTGGCCGGAGGTCTGCACCGTCTGCCAGATGCTTGACATCTCGCTTGACGAGTTCGCAACTTACTTCCCATCCGGGCGCGTCAAACCCGGCAAACCGCACGCGCTCACCCGCGAGGAGCGCGTCGACAGCGTTCTTGCCGAGCTGCGAGAAATCCTTGTGTAGCAGCGGCATGGCAAGGCTTAGCCAGGCGCAGCAATGGCAAAGTTATGTTTGCAAAGGCAAGGCTTGGTATTGAAGTGAGTTGCAACGGAAAAGAAATGTCTCGCAGAGCTAAGGTGAGGCGGAGAGTTGCTTTGCCAAGGCAAAGCAAGGAGTTGAGTTGCACCGCTTCGGCATAGCACTTCATTGCGACGCAACGGCAATGCAAAGACTTGAATAGCAACCGTAATTTATCAACCAGAAAGGACGACCACGAATGAAAATCCGTATCACTTTAACCGAAGAGGTCTTAGGTTCCAGCCCCAGCAATGAGGAGCTTCTGGCCTCCTACATTGCCAGCAAGGCTCCCACCGATGACCTGACCGAGTAGGAAGTCGATAACATCAAAGCGCAGGCGGCAGAGGAAAGAATGACAATTTTTCCAAAAACCGCCGACGGCACACCGTTTATCTACGACTACCAGCTAAAGGGCATGTTTAAGGACAGCTGCAAGGCCCTTGCCACTGCTGGTAAGGCGGGCTATCCGGGCGGCAAGCACTGCGCCGCGTTGAAAGCCTACAAGAAAGCCATTGACGGCCTGATTTTCGTTTCCCCGCGCGAGATTCCCTATGACCTGCACGGCCTCAAGATGGGCTTCTGTGAGCGTCCCCTGCGCGCACAGACACCGATGGGCGAACGCGTCAGCATCGCCAAATCGGAAACCGTCCCGGCAGGCTCCACCATTGAATTTGAGGTCAACTGCCTTGACCCGAAACTGGAAGATGTTGTTCGTGAGTGCTTCGACTACGGCACGCTGCGCGGTCTTGGCCAGTGGAGAAACAGCGGCAAGGGTCGCTTTGAATGGGAGGAAATCAAAGAATGATGACCAAAACAAAAACGCCGCCCCGGTGCACCACCACCGGAACGGCAAAAAAACAGAGCATCGCGAAAAGCTCTAACTGTATTGTATCACTGAAACGCGCCGCCGTCAAGCTGGCAATCACCGCAGACCTTGTTTTTGGCCTAGCTGCTCTCGGCAGTCTGAACATCCCCGGCACGATTACCGCCCTATTGGCGTTGAATCTGCTGTGCGGACTGTATTTTAAGGAGGAATCCCGCCATGAAGAAATTTGAACTCACCGATGAATTTATAATAGACGATTTCGGGCATAAGCTGTTCCGTATTAAGGCTCTAGCTTATTTTGGCACCATAAGAGCTGGCGAACTTGGGGGCTTTGTGGAAAAGGAAGAAAACCTCTCCAGCGATGGCGATGCGTGTGTCTACGGCGATGCGCGGGTCTCCGGCAATGCGGACTACGCCGTCGTTGAAGGCTTTGGCCGATATTTCCGCGCGACCACATTTTTTCTCTGCAAGGATAAAATTCTCCGCGTACGGTGCGGTTGCTTTTATGGCGATTTAGCGAAGTTCCGCGAGATTGTCAAGAAAACCCACGGAGACAGCAAATACGCCAAAGAGTACCTTGCGATTGCTGACTTGATGGAGCTGCATTTTTCTGATGAGGAAGGAAGACAGGAGGCCGACAAATGACTAGCTTTTGGGGCCATCAAGACAACCCCTTTCCGCCCTATGATGATGAACCGATTGGAACGGACGCTGACGGCGTACCGTACTACGAGGGCGACGAGATTGTAGACATCGACGGCGCGATTTACCGCTACGATGATTTGGACGTGAAAACAGTTTTGACCGCGCTCGGCATCCCGATTGCGGTTGCAGCAGAGGGATAAAGATGACTTGCGAGAGAATGAGAACCGCATTTGAGGACAACGCCCCTGATAAATACCAGAAACACTTTCAGGCCATGCAACAGATTATACATGACCGCTCTACGCCAGACTTCATCAAATATCAGCAGATGCGAGACCTTACGCTTTCCGCTGAAACAGGGATGAGCCAGAGCATGCGCAGATTCGAATACATGGAGGTTTGACAAATGGAAACGAAAATGCCGGTAATCACGCTGAAACAGTTGCCCATTATCGAAGAGCATCTTCAGCTTGTGAAAGCCGATATAGAGACCCGCACGAAGAACGCGATGCAACTTGTTTGCACGGAAGAAACGCGCGGAGATGTAAAGAAAATCCGCACGGAACTGGGCAAAGAGTTTGCATCGATGGAAGAACAGCGAAAGCGCGTTAAAGAAGCCATCATGGAGCCGTACAACCAGTTTGAAGCGGTTTATAAGGACTGCATCTCCGACCCGTACAAGAAGGCAGATTCCGAGCTTAAGCGCCGCATCGATGAGGTAGAAGCAGGCTTGAAGGCCGATAAGGTCAAGGCCGTACAGAGCTACTTTGACGAGCTTTGCAAAGCAAATAATCTGCCGTGGCTGCGTTTTGAGCAGATGAACCTTAAAATCGGGCTTTCTACCAGCGTGAACGGCACAAAGACCGCGCTTACATCGACGGTTCTTAAAATCGCCGAAGAGGTGCAGGAACTTTCCCGCCATGATGACGCCGCAGAGTTGCTGGTCGAGTACAAAAAATCGCTGAATGTTGCGCTAGCGTTGAGTACAGTTCGCGCCAGACACGCCATGATCGAACTTCAAAAGCAGCGTGTCGCCGAGCGCCGCGCTGCACTGGAACAGCAGCAGGCGGCAGAAGAAAAGGTACAGCAGGCCATCGAAGAAGCGCGAGAGACGCAGCCTGACGCAGTACAGCCGCCTGTTGAAGAAGTACCCGTCCCCGATGAAGAACCACTTACAGAAACGCCAGCCGCCGCGCAGGACGTTTACGAGGTCAAGTTTGCAGTTCGCGGCACCATTGAACAGTTGAAGAAACTGAAACAGTTTATTTTGCAGGAGGGTATGACCTATGACGACATCTAATCAGCAGTTGACACAGAAACCGAAGTTTTCCGTTGCGATCAATACGCAGGGATACCAGAACCTTATTAACAACACCTTGCGCGACCAGGACCGTGCGCGGCGTTTTACGGCAAGCATTACAAGCGCCGTTGCGGTGAATCCCGCTTTGCAGGAGTGTGATGCAGGGACGATTCTTGCGGGTGCCCTGCTGGGCGAATCGCTCAACCTCAGCCCTTCCCCGCAGTTGGGTCAGTATTACCTCGTGCCGTTCAAGCAGAAGGCCAAGTATGACCGAGACGGCAACATGATTCGCCCGGAAACCACCACCGCCACATTCGTGCTTGGTTACAAAGGCTATGTCCAGCTGGCATTGCGCAGCGGCCAGTACAAAGACCTTGATGTTATGGTTATCAAGCAGGGCGAGTACAGCGGCAAAGACCCCGAAACCGGAAAAGCCCGGTTTAAGTTTATCGAGGACGATGATGTGCGCGATGCCCTGCCGACAGTCGGTTACATGGCATTCTTTGAGTACCTGAACGGATTCCGCAAGGTGCTGTATTGGAGCAAAGAAAAGATGATGACCCATGCAGACACCTACAGCCCGGCATTCAGTCGCAAAGGCTATGAGGATTTGCTCGCCGGGAAAGTTCCGCAGAGAGAAATGTGGAGATATTCCTCGTTCTGGTACAAGAACTTTGATGACATGGCAAAGAAAACCATGCTTCGTCAGCTTATTTCCCGCTGGGGCGTTATGAGCGTTGATATGCAAACGGCACTTGAGCATGATGACACCATCACGCATGACAACGACGGCCAGCTTATTGCAGAGCGCGTCGCGTCCGCAAAGGATGTACGTCTTGAAGCTGTTACACAGCCTGTACCACAGATTGATCAGCCGCAAGCCGAACAGGCCGTTGAAGCCAAGACCGCAGCCGCCGAGCCGAAGAAAATCGACTTGAGCAGCCTGTAAGATGGACTGCAAGATTATTTCAACCGGAAGCCAAGGGAACGCCGTTCTCATTCAAAACTCAATATTGATTGATTGCGGCGTTTCATTTTCTCGGTTGACGGACGATTACAAATGCCTGAAGCTCGTGTTGCTCACACATATCCACGGCGACCACTTCAACCCCGCCACGCTTCGCAGGCTCGCCAGAGAGCGGCCCACATTGCGTTTTGCGTGCTGTGTGTGGTTATGTGCAGCCCTCGTGAATGCTGGCGTTAAAATGAGCCAGATTGACGTGATACGAACAGAACGCTGGTACAACTACAAGAATCTGTGCAGAATTAAGGCGCAGGAAACAAAGCATGATGTACAAAATTGCTGCTGGCATATAGAGCTGCCGCAGCCTCCCGTTGAAAGATTGTTCTATGCGACAGACGCAAACAATCTGAACGGAATAACAGCCAAAGGCTATAATCTCTATCTCGTCGAAGCCAATTACACAGAAGCGGACATTAAAGACCGCATAGCCGAAAAGAAAATTAACGGCGAGTTTGTGTATGAAAAGCGCGTGATGCACGAGCATTTGAGTAAAGAAAAAGCCGACGATTGGCTATACCAGAACATGACAGCGCATTCCGAGTACATTTATATGCACTGTCATCAAGATAAGGACAACTGAATATGGCTGAATTGAAATATATCCCTTTTTATCCCGGGTATATGGAAGATACGTCCGACCTTTCGGACGGTGAGTTTCGACGGCTTATGTATGCTCTTTGCGCTTATTGCGAAGGAGCAGAACGGCCCGAGCCGCTCACTGGCAAGGAAGTGATTGCGTATCGGTTCATCACCCGCAATATAAGGGCAGCTCAAGACCAGTACAACGCGAAATGCAAGGCAAATTCCGAAAACGCCAAAAAGCGAACGCAAGCGAACGTTAGCGAACGCAAGCGTTCGCAAGCGAACGATAGCCAAACAAGCCAATACAAAGAACAAAGAACAAAGAACAAAGAACAAAATATTACTACTACTACCGCGCAAGCGCGCGAAAGCTGGCAACAATGCGTAGATTGCTACGAGCAGAACATTGGCGCACTTCCTCGTGCCGCATTTGATAGCATTGTGGGCTATCTGGAACAGGTAGAGCCTGACCTTGTTTGCGAGGCAATCAATCAGGCAGCTATCAACAATAAGCGTTCGTGGGGCTATGCGCAGGCAATCTTGCGCGACTGCCTGAAAAATAACATTACCACCCGCGCGGCGTATCTTGCCGAGAAAGAGGCCAGAAGCCAGCAGAAAGGCGCTACACAACGGCAACAGATGAAAACTACACAGGAAAAGCTGAGGGAAATCGCGAAAGGAGGCATAGCAGATGACGTATCAGCAGACGGCGGCGCTCCTGTCGCTGGCTATGAACTACTGGGATAACATTTGCAGCAAAACGAACGCCGAGGAAACTGCGAAAGCTTGGGCGGCATCGCTTTCTGATATTTCCTACAATGCCGCGCTGAAGGCTGTGCAGGAGCTTTCCAAAACGCACCGATTCAAGCCAACTGTAAGCGAGGTGCGGGAAGCTGCTGTCAAATACAGCGCATACAACGTATCCGATAACTGGTCTATGCGCCTTGCATGGGACAGATACAAAGAGCTTGGTATCCCGCTGCCAAAGTGGTTTTCCGCTGGCGTGGTGCAGCTTGGCGATAACGCACCAGAAAGCTACAAGCTGGCGATATTGGAAAACTGCGATAGAGAAAGAATTTCATGTTGAGGTGAAAAATATGCTGAATGTTGTTGCAATCATGGGTCGCCTTGCGCGTGACCCGGAGCTTCGCCAGACTACGACGGGCAAGAATGTTGCGTCGTTCCGCATCGCCTGTGATCGCGGACGCCGTGACGCCAACGGCCAGAGCCAGGCAGACTGGCTGGACGTTGTTGCATGGGACAGGACGGCAGAGTTCGTCTGCAAGTATTTCCAGAAAGGCTCCCTGATTGCCATTGATGGCCGCTTGCAGAGCCGCAGCTATCAGGACAAGAACGGCCAGAACCGCACAGCCGTTGAAATCGTGGCCCAGAACGCGAATTTCTGCGGCAGTAAGGAAAGTACCAGCCCCGCCTCGCAGAACGCCGCACAACGCACGCAGGGTGAACCTGATGTAGCACCGCCCGCCTATTCTCAGGGTCAAGCCGATGATTTTGCCCTCATTGAGGATGAAGGAGACCTGCCGTTCTGATTATGAAACGCTTTGAAATCATCACCTACTCCCGCTCTACCGGCGACATCACCCACTCCAAGCGCCTGTATTCCAAACGTTGGAACGCCGAAGCCGCCCTGCGCACCGCAGGTTACACCCAAAATCCCCGCCTGCTGGACATTTTTTACAGCGAGAAATTTTACGCGAAAGTAAAGGAGATAGCACCGTGAAAGTATTAGTTGCCTGTGAAGAATCGCAGACAGTCTGCAAGGCGTTCCGAGAACGCGGACATGAAGCGTACAGCTGTGACATCCAGGAACCGTCTGGAGGACACCCGGAATGGCATATTTTAGGTGATGCCCTGAAAGCAATCGATGGGGGGCAAATCGTAACGATGGACGGCAAGGCTCATGATGTAGGCAAGTGGGATTTGCTGATTGCACACCCGCCTTGCACCTATCTTAGCAATGTTGCAACGCGCAGCTTTTCCCTACGGTGTACCCCTCCAGAAAAAGTGGTTGCACGTTGGGAAGATAGGGCAAAAGGCGCTGTGTTTTTTATGCAATTCCTAACAGCAAACGCAGAACGAATTGCAATCGAAAACCCCGTCGGATTTATGAATACAGCATATCGCAAGCCAGACCAAACGGTTTCGCCGTATATGTTCGCAAAGTCCACAGATGATACGGAAAATTACGTCACAAAAGCAACGTCGTTATGGCTTGTCAACCTTCCTCTGCTGCACGGAACGGGTCTGCCAAAGCCAGACAACGCCGCAATGTTTGGTGTGACGCCGAGCGGAAAAGCAAGAACATGGGAAGACACTTTCAGCCGTTCGGCAAAAGTGAGGAGCAAAACATTCCCCGGCATCGCCGCCGCAATGGCAGAACAGTGGGGCAGTTTATGAGATGCAAGTACACCATTAGTCTTCCCCCCATCACCAAAAAGAACAGCCCCCGCATCGGATACGTAGGCGCTCACTGCCCGGTATGCCATAAGGGCAAGTACGCAAAAGTTCTGCCAAGCGCAGCCTACTTGAAGTACGCAAGAGCTGCAAAGATGTATTTAAACCCGGCGCCAAAAAATCCGCTGGACGGCCGCTACAACGTCAAGTGCTTGTACTACATGCCTACACGCCGCAAGGTTGATAAAACAAACCTCGAAAGCGCCATCATGGATATTCTGGTTGATGCCAGGATTTTGAAGGACGACAACAGTAGCATTGTAGCAGCAACGGACGGCTCCCGCGTAATGTACGACAAAGAAAACCCTCGCACAGAAATTTTTATCGAAGAATTGGAAGTGTAACCCATGAAATGCTATGCCAAACGCCACGCGCTGGCCTCCGACGCCATGAACGCTGCACAGCTCGTCACAAAGCAGCTGCTAGAGGAGCAGTCAGACCGCATCGCGGCACGCTGTTATAACGAGGTCTAGTGCGCCATGCTGCAAGCCAACCTGTCCCCCAGAACTATTGCCCACGTTCAGAAAGCCCTCGCCGAAGCTGTATTGCCTAAGCTCGATGGTATCTACACTCCGGAAAACAAAAAGCAGCTTGACAATGTGCAGAATGTCGCGGACGCCGATTTGTGGGTAAAAGCCTATTTGACCGACCACGGCGTGCAAGTCTGGGCGGCAAAGGAGAAAAGCAAATGATTTTTGTAACAAAGCCATGCCAGTGCTGCGACAGCATTATGGTAAACGTAAACCGGCAGACGCGATTTTGCGAAGAGTGCAAGCGCATAAAAGGTAACGCCGCCGCCCGTGCCGCATATCACAAAAACCGCGAGAAAGTTTTAAAGCGGCGCAGGGAAAGGCGCATTGCTAAAAATGCTGAAAAGCCAAAGAAAATCGTGGTGTCAAAAGAAATCAAGAGAATAAAGCCGATAGAACAATGTACCCGCGAAGCCGCCGCCCTTGGCTTGACCTATGGGCAGTATGTAGCCCGCGGGTTGGATAAGGAGTAATCGCAATGGTATTTGATATTACAGTCAGCCGCTACGATGTGGGCAAATGTCCGCACTGCGGAAAGCCAATCAAAGGCACAATGCAAGACTATGAGTATTCCTGCGGGCGTGTCTGGAAAGAGTATCTCGAAAAAATAGGCTATTATGTGCCATATGAAATCCGCGAGAAAGAGCCAGAACGCGATTTTTATGGAAAAGATATGACGCTCACATCCGAACAGGCAAAAGACCTTGTAACTTTTGCAAGAGAACACGATGTATTCGGTTGGGTAAGCATTGAAGCACCGGATGAAGGTGCAGACGGAAGTTGGGAAGCTTGCTCTAGCTGTGCATGGGAATCCAGATGGGCAGCATCACAGTACAAATATTGCCCACACTGTGGCAAAAGGATGGTGAACACAGATGAGTGAATGGATAAGCGTTAAAGACAGACCGCCGGCTGAAAGGAAGAACACAAAATGAACGACGCACTTTTAAGCAGCAAAAAAATGGATTACTGCACACCGCAGGACTTTTTTGACAAGTTAAACGAGGAATTTCATTTCGTTCTGGATGCAGCGGCAACCGAGAAAAGCGCAAAGTGCAATCGGTTTTACACGCCGGAAACAGATGGTCTGAAAATGCCGTGGAGCGTTGAATCAGGAAGTGTGTTTTGCAATCCTCCATACGGCAGAATGATTGGTCTATGGGTGCGCAAAGCCTACGAAGAATCGCGGAGCGGAACAAAAATAGTCCTATTGATACCCGCGAGAACTGATACGTCATATTTCCACGATTATGTGTACGGAAAAGCTGAAATCCGTTTTCTGCGCGGAAGACTGCGTTTTGAGGACGATAACGGAAACAGGTATCCACCAGCGCCTTTTCCGTCTATGCTGGTTATATACAACGGAGAACATTATGCTTGAATTAAACAGGTGTTACAACATGGACAGAACTGCCGATCTACACCCCCCGGAGGTGACCCCATGACAAAACAGCAACTAGTTGATGAATACGCCCGCGAACATCTTTGCGCGACATGCGAGTGGAAGAATGACAATATTTGCACGCTGCCGCGCTGCATGAAAATGGAAGAAAGGAGCAAAAATGAGAGAAAGACCGCTCAACCTAGATGAATATGGAATTTCAAAAGAAAGATACCTTGAATTAAAGCACTTTTGCAAAAGATACGCTGAAATGCGGTTGGAAATTGCTAGTGCAAGAGGTCTTGATGCGGTTTCAAATGACGGTTTGCCGCACGGAAACGGAAAGGCAGACCCAACAGCTAGAAAGGCTGACAGAGCGCTAAAGTTAAGCACAGATGTCCGAATCATTGAGGACGCGGCAAGAGAAGCAGACCCCTTAAACTGGTGCGCTCTGTTGAAAAATGTAACAGAGGGAACTGCTTACGAATACCAGCCTGTGTATTGCGGCAGACGGCAGTTTTACGAAAGCAGAAGAAAATTTTTCTGGCTTTTGGACAAGAAAAAAGGGTAACTGTGGGGACGTTGTCAAGTGGTATTATGAATATGCTGGAAACTGTAAAGAGGGTACATTACAGTCCATAGCAAAACCTCCTATTCTCGATACTGACAGCCGGGAAAGACCGGCATTTTATTTACTGCATAGCCAGCCGCAAACTGGGACTGACCAGTCAATACGGCAAGGGCGCTGCGTTCCGAAGCAACGGCGCGGCAAAGGTGCAAGACCTATGTGCAGTACCAGAGGGCAGGGTCGCAACCTGTCTGTGTGAGCGGGCGCGGTATCCCTCACAAATGATGACAATGGTCGTGCAAACGGCAAGCCGCACATGCCCTTGTAGCTCAATGGCAAGAGCCTTGGTGTGCCGGTTCAAGTCCGGCTGAGGGCACATGCTGGGTCGCTCCCACCGGTGAAAGCCCGGCGCAGGCAAAACGCGATAGATAACCTGAACGCTGTAAGCAAAGCGGAAAGCCGATCAGGAGCGCGGCGCGATGGCAGGTCGCAACGGGACTTCGAGAGCCTGAAAAAGTCTGCCCGGCATCTGCTTGTGCGGACTCCGTTACTGACGCAGTTGCGCATCGCCGGAACCCATAATATCAAAGCAGAGACCGCGACCAGCGGACGGGATATAAATAACGCTGGATTACATTGCGGATTTGCTCCCCGCAACGGGTGAGGTCGGCACAGCATACACCGACAGGGCGGGAACGCGCTTTTCCTCCGGCGCAAAGGGGGTTTGGGGGATATAAGCCTACACAAATTGTGTGGGCTTTTTGTATTGTAAGGCGAGGTGATAAAGTGGCATCAAGAAAAAATCCGGTGGGCGCACCACCTAAATACAGAAGCGTAAAGGCAATGCAAGAAAAGATTGATGCCTACTTTGAAGCCTGCAAAGGACAGCCGTTCTTAGACGATAACGGCGAACCGATGCGAAATAAAAACGGCTATATCATCTATGACGATAAAAAGCCACCTACTGTGACAGGATTGGCGCTTGCACTTGGTTTTGCATCAAGGCAGGCGCTTTTGAATTACCAAAATAAACCAGAGTTCAATGACACGATTACGCGTGCAAAGACCCGTTGCGAACAATACGCCGAAGAAAGACTGTATGACAAAGACGGCTCCGGCGGCGCACAGTTCAGCTTGCGAGCAAATTTCGGATGGCAGGATAAGCCGGAACAACAGCAGGATAGCGAGGTGCTAATCATAGATGACTTGTAAGCTATCTGGCGTTGTTTCCCCTTGCTTTTCTAAAGTCCACCGTGAAATCAAGGCGGGCAATGTAAAAGAGCTTGTCGCAAAGGGCGGGCGCGGCAGTACAAAATCCAGCTATATTAGCATAGAGCTAATTTTGCAGCTGCTAAAGCATCCGCAATGTCACGCGGCGGTTTTCCGCAAGGTCGGAAACACACTGCGCACAAGCGTTTATGCGCAAATCGTTTGGGCTATCAATGAGCTTGGATTGCACGACCATTTTCGCTGCACTGTATCCCCTATGGAATGCACCTATTTGCCAACTGGGCAAAAGGTGCTTTTTTTCGGTATGGATGACCCAGGCAAGGTCAAATCGGTGAAGATGCCGTTTGGCTATATCGGGATTGCATGGTTCGAGGAGCTAGATCAGTTCGACGGTGAAGAGCAAATCCGAAATGTGGAGCAATCCTGCTTGCGCGGCGGTGACTGGTTTATCACGTTCAAGAGCTTCAACCCGCCAGCAATGGCGCGGAACTGGGCAAACGGGTACGCTCTGAAAGCCCGCAAGGGAAAGCTAGTACATCATTCCACCTACAAAACAACGCCCGCAGAATGGCTCGGCGAGCGGTTTCTGGCCGATGCTGAATACTTGGAGCGCACAAACGAAACAGCATACCGGCATGAGTATCTGGGCGAGGTTGTCGGAAACGGCACAGCGGTATTCGAAAACCTGAAAATTCAACCAATCACAGATAAGCAGTTGAAAACATTCGACAGAATCAAGCGCGGCGTTGACTGGGGCTGGTATCCAGATCCGTGGGCATACAACGCGCTGCACTATGATGCAGCGCGGCGCACGCTATACATCTTTGACGAGCTAACGCGGCGCAGAACCAGCAACAGAGACACGGCGCAACTGCTTTTGGATAAAGGGCTGACACGTGAGGATAAAGTCTGCGCGGATAGCGCCGAGCCAAAGTCCATCGCCGATTACAACAAGTACGGTGTGAAAACATTCCCAGCCAGAAAAGGGCCAAAGTCTGTTGTATACGGAACAAAGTGGCTGCAAATGCTTGATGCTATTGTAATAGACCCCGTGCGATGCCCGGACACGGCAAAAGAGTTCAGCGAGTATGAATACGAGCGGGACGGCAAGACGGGGGAAGTACTGGAAGGCTACCCGGATTTGAACAACCATCACATTGACGCAGTGCGTTATGCGATGGAGAGCACAGCGAACAAGGCGGGAGACACCGCCGAAACCAGATACAAGAGCATTTTCGTGTAAAGGCGGTGAGAAGACGTGAAAACATACCAAGATTTTGTAGCGGTTGGCGAGGACGAAAAGGCCCGCATGAGTTTTATACTGGGCGCAATCAATGAGTATAAGGCCGACCATAGCACACGCCTTGCAGCGAACGCCAACAAGTATTACCACGGAGAAAACCCTACAATCAACAAATACGAAAAAATCATCTACGACATGCAGGGCAAGGCGCACCGTGACATGTACACGGCAAATCACAAGATAGCAAGCAAGTTTTTTGGTTTGGTCGTAGACCAAGAAGTTTCGTATTTGCTGGGCAACGGCGTTTCATTTCAGGAGCCGGAGACAAAAAAGGCGCTGGGTGCGACGTTTGACGAAGATATTATGGACGCTGCCCGCCATGCTTTGATTGACGGGCAGTCTTTCGTGTTTTGGAATCTCGACCATGTGCAGGTGTTCGCAGCAGAGGAATTTGTTCCCCTGTACGACGAGGAAGCCGGCTCCATTAAAGCCGGAATCCGTTTCTGGCAAGTGGCAGACAATAAGCCATTGCGCGCCACGCTGTACGAGCTTGACGGATACACAGAGTATCTCAAGCCAAAAAGCGATGATATGGCGATTCTCAAGCCGAAACGCGCCTACAAGTTGAAGCTGCGCACCAGCGAGGCAGACGGCACAGAAATTTATGACGGTGAGAATTATCCCGGATTTCCCATTATCCCGCTGAAAAACGGAGAGCAGGCCCACAGCGAGCTACAGGGGCGACAGAATACCATTGACGCGCTCGACCTTGCAAGCTCCAACATGGTAAACAACGTTGACGAGGGGAACCTGATTTTCTGGGTTCTGACCAACTGCGGAGGCATGGACGAGCAGGACGATACAAAGTTCATTGAGCGTCTGAAAACTACCCACGTTGCCCATGCTGACGGTGACGAGGGCGCGAAGGCCACGCCACAGAGCATCGAAGCGCCGTTCCAAGGCACGCAAGCCACCATTGACATGCTAACCAAAAAGTTATACGAGGACTTTCAGGCATTCGATTCTTCGGCTGTCAGCGCTGGCAACCAAACTGCAACGGCTATCAAGGCCAGTTATGTGCCACTCGACCTGAAAACGGACAAGTTTGAAAGCTGCGTAACGCGCTGCATCAAGGGCATTTTGGCGGTTGCCGGTCTTGATGATGATCCTACATATACACGCAACCAAATTATCAATAAGCAGGAAGAAGCACAGACGGTCTTGCTCGGAGCGGAATATTACGACGACGAGTACATCACGCGCAAGCTATTGACCATTCTCGGAGACGCAGACCAGTACGAGGATTTGATGAAGCGAAAGGCGGCAGAGGAGCTAGACCGTACAATTACCAACCAGCCACCTAACGAGCCGCAGAACCAGCCGGGAGAAGGAATGAACGGCAATGGCAAAACCTGATTATGCTCACAAAATGACAGATGTCGAGCTTTCCAAGCTGGAACAACGCATCGCAAAGCTGTACAAAGAAGCTGCTGACGAACTGACCGACACGGTGAAAACCTATTTTGAGCAGTTCGAAAAGCGCGATGCCGCTATGAAAGAAAAGCTCGATGCAGGCAAAATCACCGAACAGCAGTACAAGCAATGGCGGCTTGCGCAGATAGGGCGCGGCAAGCGTTTTGAAGCCCTGCGAGATAAAGTGGCAACCCGATACACCCATGCCAATGCAACGGCTGTGGCATACGTCAACGACGCCACTCCGGGCATTTACAGCCTGAACCGCAATTACTCTGCTTACAAAATCGAGCAGGTTTCCGACAAAGCAGATTTTACGCTGTGGGATGAGCAGACAGTGAAACGTCTGATTGTGGAACAGCCTGACCTTATGCCGTACTACCCGCCAAAGCGTGCATTGCAGCGCGGCATTGACCTGAAATACGGAAAGCAGCAAATCACGGCCAGCGTCACAAGCTCCATTCTGCAAGGCAAGGGAATTGGCAAGATTTCAGATGACCTGCAAAGCCGTATGCAGGTCATGAACCGCACGAGCGCCATTAGGACGGCACGAACGGCGGTCACAGGAGCGCAGAACGCGGGGCGGCTAGATACTTACCGCGCTGCGCAGGATATGGGCATCAAGCTCAAAAAACGCTGGCTGGCAACGCTGGACAACCGCACACGCCACGCACATGCAATGCTTGACGGCCAGACAGTAGACGTTGACAAGCCATTTAAGGTTGACGGTTACGAGCTTATGTATCCCGGTGATACTTCTGCCCCGGGCTATCTTGTGTATAACTGCCGATGCACCCAAATTGCAGAGGTTGACGGCGAGGATACAAGCGGAGGCGGAAGACGCGCCATAGACCCCGAAACGGGGGAATCTGTGCTTGTGGGAGATATGACTTATGCAGAATGGGCGGGGTGGAAGAAAGAAGAAGCAAAGAAACCGGCATTTAAAACATCTACGCAAAAATATGATTTCTACAACAGAATAATCAACAAAACGCTTGAAAACGTTGAATCTGAGAAAACGGGACTTGATTACGAGGTCGGGACGATTGTTGATTTGGAAGGAAATGTCATAAAATCGTTTGACGGTAAAGAAAACTCTGTTGAAGTTCCGACTGAGTTGTTGAAGGGGAACATTTTTACTCACAACCATCCGAATGGAAGTTGTTTCTCCGTCGAAGATTTGAAGTCGTTTACATCTTCCGGTTTGTTTGAACTTAGGGCAAGCGTCGGAAGCAGGAAATTTTACAGTTTGCGCCTTGCAGAAACAAAAGCGGATTTGGAAAAACTTCCCTCTGATTATAGGGCGAGTGCTTCTATCCGAAAAGCAACAGAGAAAATAAAAGCGGACTTCAAGTCTGGAAAGATAACGAAAGAAAAGGCGCAAGACTTTAATACGATTTTGGAGTATCAGTCAAATCTTGGAGACAAGTTTTTGCAAGAAAACGCAAAAGACTATGGTTGCATTTACGTGAAAGAGGTGTAAAAACTGTGGAAAAGACGATTTTCGACGATCAAAAGAGAATTGACGAAGCCAAAAAAGCGGCAAAAGAAATGAAGTTGTGAGCATTACAATCCAAGACCACAGCGATGAAGTGTTGGAAGTGCTGGAAGCCGCTTGCCAGCGGGCGCTCGAAAAGTGCGGGTTGGTAGCAGAGGGCTATGCTAAAAAGCTATGCAATAGCCCCGGTAAATTCGGAACTGGCGCACTACGAAACAGCATTACACATATGGTAAACGACGGCGAAAAAGCCGCATATGTCGGCACAAATAGCGAATACGGCGTATATGTGGAGTGCGGCACGGGCATTTACTATCCGGGCGGTAGACAAACGCCGTGGACGTATCAAGACGAAAACGGCGATTGGCACCTGACGCACGGACAACGCGCTAAACCGTACATCAAGCCCGCTGTCGCAGACCATGTAGACCAGTACAAGAAAATAATTGAATCCGAGCTGAAAGGCAAATAAGCCTCTCGGCTCTTTTTATTAGGAGGAAAGCACATGAAAAAGATTCTTTATATCGCAATCACAGTTTTGGCATCATTTTTGCTTTTGTGTGGCTGCTCCGAAGCCGCTAGAGCAAACTCCAATATTTCTAAACAGGCCGATTACTTTGAGAGCGAACGAAAAATCACCGTATACAACGCCAGAACAGACAAGGTCATTATGGAAGCCGAGGGATATATGGCTATCTCCAACAATTCCAGCAACGAGCTTGTCTGCACTGTAAAGGTTGGCCCCGATACTTACAGGAAAAATTACATCTACCTAAACAGCTACACTATGTATGTTGTCGAGGACATTACAGGAACACACACAGACCCGTACCATTACAAGCTGTATTTCCACACAAATGTGCTGCCCAGCGTTGAAGTGAAACCGTAAAAGGCAAGTTCACCTAGCAACTACCGAGACTTTCTCGGCGGTTGCTATTTTTATACGCAAAAACAGCGAAGCACTGCTGTTTTGAATAAATAAAACTCAAATGGCGAAGAACCGCCACCGAAGAAAAGGAGAGAACCCCCATGGCAAAATTTACACGCGCTGAAATCCGTAAAATCATTGGCGAAAGCGGCACTGACGAAATTGAAAATCAGCTGGTGGCGCTCCATCTGGGCGTTGTTGACCCGCTGAAGGACGACGTCACGCGGTATAAAGCCGATGCAGAAAAGTTGCCTGGCGTTCAGAAGGAGTTGGACGACCTGAAAGCTCAGGGCGACGGCGGCTACAAGGCTAAGTATGAAGCAGAGCACAAGGCTTTTGTTGACTACAAGGCCAACGTAGACGCTGAAAAAACGACGGCTACCAAAGAAAAGGCGCTGTCAGACGTCCTGCTGAAAATCGGCATTTCTGAAAAACGGATTCCCTCTGTCGCACGCCTTGCAAAGGGAGACGGCCTGCTTGACAAACTGGAATTGGATGACAAGGGCGCTATCAAAGACGCTGCTGCGCTTGAAAAGAGCCTCAAGACCGATTATGGCGAGTACATCACCACGAGCAGCACCAAAGGCGCAGACACGTCTACGCCCCCTGCCAACAATGGCGGCAAGGCTCTGACGCGGGAGGACATCTACAAGACGGACGACAAGGGCCGTTATGTACTGTCCACCTCCGAGCGGCAGGCGGCGCTTGTGAACCTCATGCAAAACGAATCTGACGATTAACAGAAAGGAGCCAATATATGGCTGCAAAAACTAACCTGACTACCGCTGCCCAGATTACTGTCAACGCCCGCGAGGTTGACTTCGTCACCCGCTTTGGCAAGAACTGGGACGCGCTGCGCACCATCATGGGCATTATGCGCCCCATCCGCAAGGCCCCCGGCACGAAGCTGGTCTCCTATGAGGCCGCTGTTGACGGCACTCTGGCTGGCGGTACGTCCGTTGCCGAGGGCGATGAGATTCCGCTGACCAAGATGAAGGTCGAGCCCAAAACCTACGGCGACATTGAGATTGCCAAGTATGCCAAGAGCGTGTCCGTTGAGGCAGTCGCCAAGTACGGCGCAGACGTTGCCGTTGAAAAGACCGACGAGGCGTTCCTTGTCGCCCTGCAGAACAAGGTTCTGGGCGACTTCTACACCTTCCTGAACACTGGCTCTCTGGCTGTAGCTGCTACCACTTGGCAGCAGGGTCTTGCTCTGGCAAAGGGCAACGTGCTGGACAAGTTCGCCAGCATGGATCGTGATGTTACCGAGGTTGTCGGCTTTGCCAACATTCTGGACTTCTACGGCTATCTGGGCGACAAGGAAATCACCACGCAGACCGCCTTCGGCCTGACCTATGTCCAGAATTTCATGGGTTATTCCACCCTGTTCCTGCTGCCCGAAAAGTACATTGCAAAGAACAAGGTTATCGCCGTGCCTGTTGAGAATATCGACCTGTATTACATCGACCCCGCCGACAGCGATTTCGCCAAGCTGGGCCTGAACTATACCGTCGAGGGAGAAACCAACCTGATTGGCGTGCATGTTGACGGAGACTACAGCCGCGCAACTGGCGATATGTACGCTCTTATGGGCATGAAGCTGTGGGCCGAGTACCTGGACGGTATCGCCGTTGCCACCATTACGCCCGCAGAAACCCGGAGCGCAAAAACTGTCAAGGCAGTACAGTAAAAAGGGGGCAGCGTAATGCTTGAAGAATTGATGCGAGAGTGCCGGAACTGGTTTAAGGTCCCAGATGGCGCGTACAGCGGCACATTTACCATCAAGGACGGCAGCATTACGCTGCCTTTTTTAGTTGATGGGCAATATTTCCGCATTATCGGGAGCGTTTTCAACGATGGCGTGCACCAGTACGGTGCTGGCGGCTTGACCGATGAAACGTTTGACGGTGCTGTGTGGGCGCTGGCTGTGCCAGCTGCCTTTATTTCTCTGGTTGAGGATGTGGAAGCATGGCGCAACAAGTATGAGAGCGCTGCAAACAGCCCGTTTCAAAGCGAGAGTTTTGCGGGGTATAGTTACACCAAATCGAGCGCGAACGGCGATTCTGGTGGTTCTGTGACGGGCTGGCAGGGTGTGTTTGCGTCCCGGCTGAACAAATGGAGAAAGCTATGAGCCTTTTAGATGATTTTTCGCATCGCTGCATCATCATGGACAAGCTGACAAAGCCTGACGGAGAAGGCGGCTATGTTACCGAGTGGAGAGAGGGCGCAGAGTTTGCGAATTACGTTGCACTGGACAGCAGCCTTGAAGCGCGGCAGGCTGAAGCGCAGGGTGTGACCAGCGTGTATACCGGCATTGTGCGTAAAGATGTGCCCATCGAGTACGGCAGCGTGTATAAGGACGTGACGACCGGGGCATATTTCCGGGTCACGAGCCGCCCGGAAGAAAAGCAAGCCCCTGCAAGCGCTTCTCCTATGCTGAACGGCTTAAAAAGTTTTACGGCTGAAAGACTGCGGGAGGGATTGCCTACATGACAAAGGGCGCTGCATTACAGCAGTTTTTCGGGCAATTTATGACCGCATACGCCAGCAACGCCGTGCCGGATGACGCTGTACTCCCATACCTGACCTATGATGCTGTGATGGATACTTGGTCAAATTCTGTATCTATCACAGTAAATATGTGGTTTCATACCACATCCGAAGCTGTGCCAAACGCAAAGGCGCAAGAGCTTTTGACGGCTCTTACAAAAGGCGACCCGACTTTGCCGTGCGATGATGGGATTATCTGGCTCAAACCCGGCTCACCGTTTAGTCAATCGCTGGCAGATGACACAGACAAAAACCTAAAACGGCGGTACATCAACGTGACCGCCGAATTTTTATGCCTAAATTGAGGTGAAAGCATGAAATTTACTCGTATCCCCGAATCGGCGTTCAAGGAATTGGTTCTGAACGCCGGGTATCTTGCAACTACGTTTGACCCGACTGCCGGTACTGCGCCGGAAGAAAGTGCGCTGCTGGGCGCCACGACTGGCGGCATCAACTTTACGGCTGTGCCAAGCTTTACCGACTTCGGCGAGGACATCGACAACTGTCCCAAGAACATGAAAGAGCTGAAGCAGATTGAATCCTGGGAAGTCAAGTGCAGTGGCACTTATGTTTCGGCATCGGCAGAAAATGCCAAAAGCATGCTTGGCGCTGCGGATGTTACGACTACTTCCAAGGTTTCAAAAATCACGCCGCGCAACGACCTGAAAGACAGCGACTTCACGGATTTGTGGCTGCTTTGCGACTATTCGGACAAGCACGGCACTACGAATGGCGGTTTCTGCGCCATCCACATGCTGAATACGCTGTCCACCGGCGGTTTCAGTTTGAAGACGGGTGACAAGGAAAAAGGCCAGATGAGCTTTGAATACACGGCGCACTACTCCATTACAGCGCAGGACACTGTGCCGTGCGAGGTGTATATCAAGGCCGGAGAGGATGAAGCATAATGCGAATTTTTTCTGAACTTAGCACTGACGAAGCGCTGGAAGTCGTTTTGCAAATCGCGCAGCCCATCACAAACCTGATTGATGATGAAGCGCTTGTGAAAGAAATGCAGAAAGCGATGCCGAAGGGAGAAACGACCCGTATTGCAATGCAGCGTTTTGGCCTTGCGAAAATTGTTAAGCTGCTGAACATTGCGTTGAAGCAGCACCGCGAGGATGTGTACGCAATTCTTGCTCCGTTCAACGGCCTGACGGTGGAAGAAATCGGCAAGCAGAATTTCCTTATCACCTGCAAACAAGTTTACGACCTTGTGAACGATAAAGGTTTTGTTGATTTTTTCAAATCGTATCTCGGTGGCGGGCAGAACAAGTAATCCCTGTACTGCTGAAAATGCCGAAACTGAGCGCAAAGGCGCTTGTGTCGGCGCTGCCTTACGCTTTAAAAGCTGATTTTGAGGAACAGCTGTACAAGGTGTACATGACTAATAGTGCGTGGAGCCTTGTGGTAGCGGTGACAGGCGTAAAGGACAGGCCAGCGAGATATATTGACATTATCCACCCGCCAAAAGTGGATATGCGGACACCAGAACAGGTGCAGGCGGATTTCAAAGACTTTGCGGCGCGGCATGGATTGAAATCAAAAGAACGGAAGGAGGTGAGCGAGTAAGTGGACGTATTTGACCTTTTTGCAAAAATTTCGCTGGATTCCAGCGAATACGAGAAAGGCTTGAAAAATGCGAAAAGCAGCGCAAGCGGATTAACGGGACTGTTCGGAAAGGTTGGTTCAGCCGCTTCAACAGTTGGAAAAGGCATCTTTAACGTTGCTACAAACGTTGCGAAAGTATCCGTTGCCGCTACCACAGCGGGCGCGGCGGCAGTATCGGCGCTTACAACGCTTGCTGTAAACAGTTATGCAGACTATGAACAGCTTGTAGGCGGCGTTGAAACGCTGTATAAAACTAGCGCCGATAAAGTTCAGCAGTATGCAGCCGATGCGTACAAAACGGCTGGGCTTTCGGCAAACGAGTACATGAACACGGCAACTACATTTGCAGCAGCGCTTGTGTCTAGTCTGGGCGGCGATACGGAACAAGCGGCAGAGCTTGCGAACACTGCCATTTCGGATATGTCAGACAACTCAAATAAAATGGGCACGGCGATGTCTTCTATCCAAGATGCGTATAACGGTTTTGCCAAGCAAAATTATACGATAAATCTAATGTCCGCTGCATAAGTGATTATGCAGTGAGCGTGCGTGAACCTACCACGGGTGTGCAACTGAAAAGGCGGCAGGAAATGGCTGCATGAGACAGTTGTGCTAACAGGGGAAACCTAAACTGTTTATGGCTTTTACAGCATGGTTATCCTGTGCCAAACTATGCTATATCAAAGTTACACTTGCAAAGCAGGTGAAATTGTGATATAATACAAAGTATAGAAGGTCAAACGACTATCGGCTCGTCACCGAGTACAACGCCTATTGGTACGGAGTTGGAAGTGCGCACCAACTTTTTTTGAAAGGATTAAAAGCCGTGGAGATTTGGAAACAGATTCCCGATTTACCGGGATACTCAGTCAGCAATAAGGGCAGAGTTAAGAAAGATAGCACCGGACAAATAATGGTGCTTAGCAAAAATGGTGGATATTGCAGGATTACAATATCTAAGCATGTACACCGTCTTGTCGCTGATGCTTTTCTTAAAAAACCAGAGAACAAAGAAAGGTGCTGGGTTGACCACATAGACGGGGATCGCTCAAACAATGACGTTTCTAATTTAAGATGGGTGACGCCTTCTGAAAACGCACTGTCGTATGGGTATCATTCCAGAATTAAAAATAAGAAACGCCCGGTAAGGGCAACACATCTCGACGGCAGGACAATCCTATTTGAATCCAGACAAGCGGCGGCTGAATACTTCCACTGTTCTGACAGTGAAATTAAGTACAACAGTCGATACCGCAAAAGGAATAAAAAAGGCTGGATTTTTGAAAAAGTTGAAGATATAGTCTAATCCCTTAAAAGCCATGTGCGGAAACGCGCGTGGCTTTTTATAATACCGGGAAACCGGGGGTAACGAAATGGTTAGACAACCTAAAACTCGGCTATGGCGGAACAAAACAGGAAATGCAGCGTCTACTTGATGACGCAAACAAGCTGAACGCCGCGCAGGGAAACTATACCAAATACAGCATTGACAGCTATGCGGACGTTGTAAGCGCGATTCATGATGTTCAAAACGCAATGGGCATTACTGGTACGACCTCTAAAGAAGCATCCACAACGATTCAAGGAAGTGTGAACGCTACAAAATCCGCATGGTCAAACCTTGTAACTGGAATTGCCGATGATAATGCCAATTTTGAGCAGCTTATCAGCAACTTTGTGGATAGCGCAACTACAGCGGCAAGTAACATCCTTCCCCGAATAGAAGCCGCCCTGAACGGAGCTGCTAAGCTGATAGAGAGCCTTGTCCCTCCCATCATGGCAGAGCTGCCGAGCTTGATTGAAACCGTTCTGCCGCAGCTGGCGCAGTCTGCCGTGAACATCGTGCAGACGCTTGTTACGGGAATCAGCGCAAACGCGGCGCAACTTATTGATTCGGCAATTCAGATTATAACTGTGCTGGGAAACGGCATCTATCAGATGCTACCAACCGTTGCACAATCTGCCTTGCAAATCGTCTTGACGCTGGTTTCAAAGCTGAATGAGAACTTGCCGCAGATGCTTGACACTGCCGGACAAATGCTGATTGCGTTTGTAGAGGGCGTTTCGGAACACTTGCCGGACATTATGCTTGCCGCTGCATCTATCGTGGAAACACTGCTGACCTACTTTATAGAGCATTTGCCGGACATTGTAGAAGGCGCAATGCAAATGGGTGACGCGGTCATTGATGGCATTATTGATGGCATCTCGGCAGCTTGGGACAGCCTTGTCAGCTGGTTTAATGGTTTGTGGGACAACCTATTCGGAAACCGCTCTGTTAATGTTGATGTCAACAGTAGTGGCACAGATGGCAGTCACGCAGGTGGCCTTGATTACGTACCGTATAACAACTATGTTGCCAACCTGCATCGCGGCGAGATGGTGCTTACAAGCGAAGAGGCGACGCAATACCGTAAAGGCAACGAAAACGCGGCTGGCGGTATGACGTTTAACATCAATATTAACGGCATTCAGTTTTCCGATGTGAATTCTATGGCACATGCGCTAGCAAATCAGATTTCGTATGAGCTTCAGGCGCAAAGCAACAGAAAGGCGGCTGTATATGCTTAATGGATTTTGGTTGGACGGCATTTGTAGCCTTGATGTTGGGATTCGGTTGCAAAGTGGAATTACTTTCGGCCAACCGACACCCAGGGTTACATCCACGACCATTTCTGGCCGCAGTGGAGATTTGACTGAATGGGATGGAAGCTATGGTAATGTTAGTGCAACTGCGAAATGCTTTGCGCTGACGGACACTGATGTAAGCGACACTTTACCAACGATTGCAGCTTTTCTGCGTGGAACTACTTTTAGCTATCGCAGGCTTGAAACAGAGGAAGAACCAAATGTGTACAGAATGGCGCGGGTAGTTAATTTCCCAGAAACTGATATCCTGGCAAACCACCTTGCGCCATTTACCATTTCGTTGGATTGCAAACCACAGAAATACTTAAAAGACGGCGAAAATGCTGTTGAAGTCAAAAGCGGTGATTCTCTGTACAATCCAACTGTATTCCCTTCCCTTCCGCTTATCGCACTAACCATTACTAGCGATGCCAAATTACAAGTTGGGGGGACACAAATAAGTGTTACAGGTTACACCGGGCCGATGTATCTAGACTGCGAAATGATGGACGCTTATAAAGAAGCGATAAACTTAAATAAATATGTAACTGCGCCTGAATTTCCCACTCTGGGGGCAGGAGCTACACAAATCAGTTGGAGCGGCGGCATTAGCAAGTGCGAAATCACACCTAGATGGTGGACGTTGTAGGAGGTGTAAATCATTAGCTATCCGAGATATTATGACGGCACGACGGGGCTTAAGGGCAACGGCGTGGGGGTGCTGCGGGATGCTGTGCGCTGCACCGTGACAGAGGAGCGCAACGGCGCGTTTGAACTGGAAATGGTCTATCCCATCACCGGGCAGTATTACAGCAGCCTGGCGCTGCGCGGGCTGATTCTGGCAAAGCCGAACCCCTACGGCGACGCGCAGTATTTCCGAATTTATAAAATCAGCCGCCCCATCAATGGACAGGTGACGGTCAACGCGCAGCACATCAGCTACGATTTGAGCGGCATCCCGGTGGGACCGTGTAAGGCGTTGAACGCAGTCGACGCCTTGCAGCAGCTCAAAAGCCATGCGGAGATAAGCTGTGATTACACATTCTGGACGGACATCCAGACCGTGGCAGACTTTGCCGTGGCCGTGCCCGGCAGTCTGCGCAGTCTGCTGGGCGGCGTGGAGGGCAGCGTGCTGGATGTGTACGGCGGCGAATATGAGTGGGATAATACAACCGTCAAGCTGCACAGCCAGCGCGGCACCGACCGCGGCGTGACGATCCGCTACGGAAAGAACCTGACCGACCTGGCCCAGGAAGAAAGCTGCGCCGAGGTCTATACCGGCGTCTACCCCTATTGGGTGGACAGCGACGGCAACGTGACCCAGATCACCGGCAACCCGGTGGTCAACGTGCCGGACGGCCAGTATGACTTTGTGCGGGTGCTGACGCTGGACGTGAGCCAGGATATAAAAGAGCAGCCCACAGCCGCCCAGCTGCGGCAGGCCGCGCTGGATTATATCGCTGCCAACAAGGTGGGCGTGCCGAAGGTAAGCCTGACATTAAGCTTTGCCCAGCTGGAACAGACCGCCGAATACGCCGACAAGGCCCTGCTGGAGCGGGTGTGTTTGTGCGATACCGTTCATGTGCAGTTTGCAAAGCTGGGCGTGAGCGCAGCTGCGAGCTGCATCAAAACGGTCTATGACGTGCTGCTGGAACGTTACGACAGCGTGGAGCTGGGAGACGCACGCAGCAATCTGGCCAACACTGTGGCCGACATGGGCAAGACCGTACAGAGCACCGTGAACAAGACGCGCAGTGACCTGGAACGTGCTATTGACCGCGCCACACAGCTTATCACCGGCAATCTGGGCGGCTATGTGGTGCTGCACAGCTCCACCGGCGCTGACGAGCCGGACGAAATCCTTGTAATGGACAAGCCGGAAATTGAAAAGGCTACCAAGGTCTGGCGGTGGAATCTGGCCGGTTGGGGTTACAGCAGCAGCGGCTACGGCGGGCCGTACCGTCTGGCCGCCACGATGGACGGTGCAATCAACGCCGATTTCATCACAACCGGGACTATGAGTGCGAATCTTATCCGGGGAGGCGTACTGCAGTCCACTAACGGAAAGTTTGTGTCCAATTTGGACACGGGCGTCACCACTTTTAACGGCGGGCTGGTTGTGAATAGCGACAACTTTAAGATCGGCTCGGACGGGTCTGTGGACATCACCGGTAAATTCACTTCGACGGTGTCGGAGAGCAAGTGCGTCATCGACGACGCGAGAATTGAAATGTACCGCAAGACTAACGACGGCAGCTGGCACATTGGCGCGTTTATGTCTACATGGGGCAGCAACAACGCCGTGGGCCGACTTGTTCTGTACGGCCCTGCGGCCAGCAACCCCAACAATATGATCGCTAACGTCACAATGGCGGGCCAGTATGAGGGCGGCGCTATCGCGATAAGCGACGCAGGCGGCAATGTGAAGGTGCAGCTGGGCGTGGACGGCGCAGGAAACGGCTATGTGCTGGTCAACGGCAGAATGATACAGTGAGGTGTTTTTAAATGGCGGCAGCCAATTACAGCCCACCCGCAGAAGCGCTTATCAAGGCGACGCGGGCGGATTTTGACCGGCGAGACGTTGTGCAGCCGGTGCATCTTGTACAGTACGACGATACGCTCCCGGTGCTGGCCGTGTCCCTGTACAAGGGCGGGCATCCCTGGACACTGCCCACCGGCGCGGATGTCAACCTTCGGATGGATAAAAAAGACGGGCACTATGTCTACAACCCTGCGCTGGGCGTGAGCAGCGACCGCAGCACAGTTTATATGGCCGTGACGGCCCAGATGACAACCGGCTACGGCACGTTCTCCCCGATGGTAGAGGTGCTGGCGGGCGGCGGTGTGGCCGGTATGGCCGCCCTACGTCTGGATATCGACAAAAACCCGGTGCAGGATGGGATGCTTGAAAGCACTGATGAATACAAGAGCGTGCAGGTGCTGGCCGCTGAGGTGGCCGCCAACGCCAAAATTGTGCGGGATAACGAGGCGGGCATCCAGGACGTGCACGATAACATCGAGGTCATCAAGGCAGCCCCTTCTAACGCCAAAGCCGCTGCAGCCAGTGCCAAGGAGGCCCGCAGCTGGGCCGTGGGCGATACAGCATCCCGCCCCGGCGAGGGCATGGACAACGCCAAATACTACGCCGCGCTTGCCCAGCAGGTCAGCCAGGGCGCGGTTGGGTGGTACCCCAATTACGAGGCACTGTACGCGGCCCACGATACCGGCTATGACGGCAACTGGGCCATTATAGGCGATACCGATACCATCTGGGTGTGGGACAGCGACACGGGTGTCTGGAAGGACACCGGTGAAAGCAGTAAGTTTGCGAATTACTACGACAAGACCCAAATTGACGCAAAACTGCCCAAGCCGGTGACGGTTACGGTGGCAGCCAGCGCCTGGACCACCGGTGATTACACAGTGTCCTGGGACGACGGCAGCACGAGCAGCTACACCGCCTGCGCTTCCGTGACTGTTGCCGGTGTGACGGCAGACAGCCGGATTGCTGTAAGTGACCGCACGAGAGTGACGGATGCGGTGCGGATGGTAGCCGCGCTGGAACCCGGAGCCGGGGTGGTTAAGTTTTATGCGAACAGCGCACTGACGAGTGCGGCGGTGTTTGTTTTGGAGGTGAGCCAATGAGTGGAGCAGCGAATGGTCGTGCGTCAAGCGAAGCATCGCATAAGGAGGTATTGTGCAATATGACGAATAAACGATATTTTGCAGGGGGGCACTCTAAGCCCCGGATTGCCGAAAGGCGGTGTGGAACATGATCGTGCAAAATATGGCCGCTCTATGCCCGTACAGGATCGGCGATTACTTGCAGACAGAGAACCCCACGAACCCTGCCCTCAGCTGGCCCGGCACAAGCTGGGTGCAGGTGCAGGACCGCATGCTGATGGGGGCCAGCGATACCTACCCCGTGGGCAGCGAGGGCGGCGAAGCACAGCATACGCTCACTGTGTCAGAGATGCCGTCCCATCAGCATCAGCTCCACGGATGGGCGATCCAAATCGCATCCGGCTCATTAACGCAATATGCACCAACTCACCCCCACGACAAGTACGACAACACAGAACTTACGACCCGTCCAGTGGGTGGAGGTAAGCCCCACAACAACCTGCCCCCTTACCGTTCGGTGCATATCTGGCGTCGGACAGCTTGATTCCCGAGATGGGGTGCGTGGCATGATCTGCGCAAACCCCGACAGTCAGGTATCGGCGGCGATGCGGACCATTATGGAGCTTCCGATTCTCGTGGCGTTCGCCCTTATTTCTGCATCGGTTAAGGAGTTGATATTATGAGATTATCAGACGGCGAGGTGCCGGAAAAGTGGATGTATGCGGTTAAAGCCAGATTGGAGGGCGTGTAATGGCATTGCATGAAGTACAGCTGAAAGGATACAATGTTCGACCCGGGAACTTATCGCTTGGCACTTTTGGCAGTTACGGTATCGAGCAGCTGCATGTGACCCTTGACGATACGTGGAGCGGGCTTGCTGTAACGGCAACGTTTAACCCGCCGAAGGGCGAACCCCGTGAAATCCGTTTGCCGGAAAACGGACTGATTGATGTGCCTGCCGAAGCAACCGCCAATGAGGGTACGGGCACTATCGTGTATTGCGGCGTTGCCAATGGTGTGCAGCGCATCACAAAAACGCAGGGATACAACGTTATTACACGCGGCCCCGTTGGTGGAACTGAGCCGTTTAAACCCAGTGAATCACTTGCCACGCAGGTTTTGCAAGCTGCGCTTAACGCAGAAAAGAACAGCGCGGAAGCAAAGAGCGTGGCCGATAACTTGCGAAATGATGCGGCTAACGGCAAATTTGACGGCAAGGATGGAGCCAAAGGCGACAAAGGCGACAAGGGTGATACTGGCCCGCAGGGTGAGCGCGGAGAGCAGGGGCCGCAGGGAGAGGTTGGCCCGGAGGGGCCTGCCGGAAAGGACGGCGTACAGATTGATGATGCGGCGGTGAGCGAGGACGCGCCGTGGAGCAGCAAGCACATCATTGATATGCTCTGCCCGCCGCTGGAAGAAAGCGGCAACCCTGTTGTGTGCTACCCTGTGGCGGGATACCCGCTGGACGTTACAGCAAAGTGGGAACCCGTGCAGGAGGGGAGCGGGACACCCAGCCATGAAAACATCCGCCCCATCAAGGGACGTGACAGCGTGAAAGTCGAACGGTGCGGGGAGAATCTATTTGATATTGCAAAAGTAACAGAAACAAACATTCTGACGAAAACAGATAGACAGATCACGTTAAAAGCTGGAAGAGGATACAACTATGACTTATTTGTTTCTTCAGAAGGATTGACCACAGACGTACCAACAAATCTCCTTGATAGATTGCCATTTTTTCCGAAAGGAACATACAAAATATCTTATAATACAACAGATCCAGATGTATCATTGTCAATAGTAGCTGTTGCAAAAGACGGATCTGTTACTGTTATTACAACAAACATTCAGTCTGCTTTCACTCTATCTTATGGCACACTCATATCAATTAGATGCAGCATCATTGAAGAAGTAACACTCAGCAATATCCAAATTACTATTGGCGCCACTGCCCCCACCACATATACACCATACACCGGCCAAACCAACACCCTGACCCTGCCGGAAACCGTGTGTGACGGTGAGGTGGACGCGGTGACTGGAGATGGAAAAGAGACGTGGAAGCTGGCTACGCTGGACGGGAATTCAACTGTCACAACGTACCGAGAAAACGACGATACAGATACATATAAAGGATTTGCTGTGTACAATGCCATAGCAGGCGCCGACATACATAATAATGCCGCTTGCAGCCACTTTAAGAGAGGCTTGGCATCGTCGCAAGGATATTATCCGAACACGTTTTTAGCGCATAGTAATGGCACTCTGTACATTCGCACCGAAATCCCAGGTATTACATCGGTAGAGACATTTAAGGCATACATCGCCGCCCAGTACGCCGCAGGAACCCCCGTGCAAGTCGGCTACAAGCTGGCAGAGCCGGTGCCTTTTACCGCGACAGGCGCACAGGCTTTGCCCGCGCTTGCAGGAGTGAACACCGTGCTGACCGATGCCAACAGCATGACTGTGACGGGACGCGCTGACCCCATTAAACGGATTACCGATTTGGAAGATGCAACTGCATCTCAAACATGAAAGGAGAAATCACTATGGCTATCAAGAGTAAAGCACGGCACGATTTGACCCTGCGCAGTATCAAGCGGGAAATCGGCGCAGGGCGTGACGTTGCGTTCTGGCTCGACAAAGCGTACACGCACCTTGACAACGGACTGCTGGATGAGGCAGATATTGCAGAGGTGGAGACGCTGGCGCAGGAATACTACGATGCGCTTGACGCTGAAACGGTGCAGGACGGCAACGAAACGAATGAGCAGATTCAAAATCCGCTGTACGAGGAGGATGATCAATGAGACTTTCAAACGGTGAGGTGTTGCTGGCGTGGCCTCTGGCCCAGCACATCATCACACAAGGATGGTTTTACAATGACGGCAGTATGCACCGGGCCATCGACCTGCGAACGCAGAACGGCACGGACTACAAGCGCCCGATCTACGCGGCAGAGGAAGGCACGGTTGACCAGACGCAGAACTGGGATGGCCACACTAAGACCGGAATGCAGAGCTATGGCAACATGGTGAGAATCAAGCACGCGCCTTACAAGGGAAAGACCTTGCATACGCGGTACGCCCACCTGTCCAGCTATTGCGTCAAGGTCGGACAGAAGGTCAAAGAGGGCGAACTCATCGGCTACAGCGGCACGACCGGAAATGTGTTCGGAGCGCACCTTCATTTTGAAGTCATTCTGAACGGCAGCCGCACGAATCCGCTGGTGTGGCTAGACAACGATTTTACCACTGCAAGCGGGCAGGTGTTTACATACCGCCCCGGAGAGCACGCTGTGGAAAAACCCGCAGACGCTGCACCGCCCAGCGGAGAGGAAGTGCTGATTGATGTGTCCCACCATCAGGGCGCTATCGCCTGGGCAAAGGTTCCCTACCGCGCCATTGTTCGCATCGGGTATCGCGGTTACGGCAGCGGAAAACTGATGAAGGACGAGCAGTACGATGCCAACCTTGCAGGGGCGAAAGCAAACGGAAAGCTGTTTGGATTTTATTTCTTCTCGCAGGCCATCACGGTGGAAGAAGCCCGCGAGGAGGCAGACTTCTGCGCAAGCCTTGCCCCGTCAGGATACCCGCTGTTTTTCGATGCCGAGTGGAGCCATGCCACGCACGATGGCCGCGCCGACCGCCTGACGAAAGACCAGCGCACGTCCATCGCTATGGCATTTTGCGAAAAGGCCAAGACGCACGGATTCACGACGGGCATCTACACCTTCACGGCCTTCGCAGGCGCAAACATCGACTACGCTTACCTGTGTGAAGATTACATCGGATGGCTGGCCGACACGCGCACGAACTACGACAAGACGCTACCGCGCCACATCCACCAATACGGGCAAGGCGGCGTGCCGGGCATCACTGCCGTGGTTGATTTGAATCATCTGGTCAAGGCCCTGCCTGCGGTGGACAAGCCTGAAAGGAAGCTACAAGTGATTACCATCGGGCCGGTGAGCCAGGGAGATGCGGATGCAATTTACCTGCTGTGCAAGGAACGCGGCCTGACGGATGCCGGACTGTATAAAAGCGAATGGGCCTGACGCCCGGAATGGAAGTGAAGGATGACAGATTGGGATATCGTCAAGGACATTGTTGTACTTGCTGGACTGATTATAACGGTCACGACGCCGCTGTTGAAGTTGAATACAAGTATCACGCAGCTGAAAGCGCTGCTTGACAGCGTGGCCAAGCAAGTGCAGGAAAACGACAAGAGCAACAGTGCGAGCCATAAACGGTTGTGGGAGCACAACGAAGAACAAGATGAAACGCTGCAACGGCATGAGCAGCGTTTGCACGATTTGGACGGAAAGTGAGGTACAGCTCTATGGGTGATTTTATCAAGAACATTGCAGCGCTTTTCAAGGTAAAGACCATTGTGACGCTGGTTGTCGTTGCAGTGTTTGCGGCATTGGCGCTGCGGGAAAAATTACAGCCTGACACGGTCATGACCATTGTTACAATGGTTGTGGCCTTTTATTTTGGCACGCAGACCGAAAGCAAGAACAAGAAGGATGAGTAATCATGCCAAAGTTTGATTTTGTCGGTGGTTTGCTGACCGATGAAGAAACGGATGTTTTGCAGCTTCGGCGGCGCGGCTGGCGCAATGCTGATATTGCGGCAGAACTGAATTGTAGCGAGCGCACGGTAAAACGGCGCGTTCGCAGCATCAAAAACAAAATAGGCTAATTTAAAGGGCGCGGCTGCTTTTGTGGCCGCGCCTTTTTTTATTTTGTCCCAAAAACGGCACAATGTTGGCACTTTACTGGCCTACGTTGTGCCGTCTTTTTTTGTACAATTAAGGAAAAAGGAGCGGTGCAGATGGCATACAGGCAAATCAACCTAAACCCAGAGCAAAAGCGCGTTGGCGATTGCACCGTCAGAGCCATTGCAGCCGCAACGGATCAAGAGTGGGCGACTGTATATGCGGCGCTTGTGTTGGCAGGATTTGAACTGCATGATATGCCGTCTGCAAACTATGTCTGGGGCAGTTATCTGCGGCGATGTGGGTGGAAGCGCTACGCGTTGCCAAACAGCTGCCCGGATTGTTACACAGTTGCGCAGTTTGCAAAAGACCACCCGGACGGCACGTATATTTTGGCAATGGCTACGCATGTTGTGTGCGTGCAGAATGGGGATTGGTTGGATACATGGGACAGCGGAGATGAAGTGCCGTTGTACTACTGGCAGAAAGGATGATTGACTATGGCGTTTGGCGTACCGTATCAGCCCGGCTATATGCCGAACTATTATCCAATGGGGCAGCAGATGCCGTCGGCCATGCCCGATCAGCTTACACAGCTCCGGCAAGCGGCATATCCGCAACAGCAACCGGCACAGCAAAGCTCGCCTATTATCTGGGTGCAGGGTGAAGAAGGAGCCAAAGCGTATATGGTGGCGGCAGGGAACAGCGTACTGCTGATGGACAGCGAAAACAGTACATTTTACATTAAGTCCACCGATGCCAGCGGTATGCCGCAGCCATTGCGCGTTTTTGACTACTCGGAACGCACGGCAAGCCAGAAACAGCCCGCACAGACCGCGCAAAAACCTAAAGAGGAATATGTCACACGGCAAGAGTTCAACGCGTTGACAGCCCGCTTTGACGCGCTGGCGGCAGATAAACCTTTAACGCGCAAGAAAAAGGAGGCAGACAATGAGCAACCCTCTGTTTAACGCTCTTGGCGGCGGCAAAATGCCGGGCGCAATTGGACAATTTCAGCAGATGATGCAGCAGTTTCAGCAGTTCCGACAGAATTTCCAAGGCGACCCGAAGCAAGAAGTTCAAAAGCTGCTGCAATCTGGCAAAATGAGCCAGCAGCAGCTAAACCAGCTGCAAGCAATGGCGCAGCAGTTCCAGAGCTTTTTAAAATAGGTTCAACCCGTGCGCACGGTGAACAATACATTCAACTTTTGAAAGGAGTTAAACATGAGTCTTTCTTCGGACGGCACTGTTATGACAATGCCTGTTCAGCCCGCGAATACGGGCAATGGCAACGGCTGGGGCTTTGGCGGCGATGGTGCGTGGTGGATTATTATTCTCTTCCTCTTCGTTTTCTGCGGCTGGGGCGGCAACTGGGGCAACAACGGCTTTGGCGGCAACGGCAGCACCGGCGCAGTTGATGGATACATCCTCACCAGTGATTTTGCCAACGTTGAGCGCAAAATCGACGTCGTGAACAACGGCCTGTGCGATGGCTTCTATGCTCAGGCACAGCTTGTCAACGGTGTGCAGAACGCTATGCAGCAGGGCTTTATGTCGGCTGAAATCAGCCGCGCAAACCAGCAGGCCGCATTTATGCAGCAGCTGAATGCCATGCAGATGCAGCAGGCGAATTGCTGCTGCGAGACCCGCGAGGCTATCCAGGGCGTAAACTACAACCTCGCTACGCAGGCTTGCGACACGCGCCAGACCATTCAGAACGGCACTCGGGACATCATCGAAAACCAGAACGCGAACGCCCGCGCTGTGCTTGACGCACTGACGGCGCAGCGCATTGAGGCTAAAGATGCCAAGATTGCCGAGCAGAACCAGCAGCTTTTCGCTGCACAGCTTGCCGCAAGTCAGGCTGCGCAGAATGAAACGCTGAAAGCCTATATGAGCGGGCAGCTTGCTTACTACAACCCCCGCCCTGTTCCGGCTTTCCCTGTCCCCGCACCGTATCAGTATGGGAATTGCGGCGCCTGCAACGGCTGCGGATGCTAAAAATGAATACGGCAACTTGTCGGAACATCTGACATGTTCGGCCCCGTGCCGATAGTGCAAAATGTGGCGGGGCAATCGTCCCGCCACTATCTTTTTTTGAAAGGAATGATTTTATGGCTGAATTTACAAACGCCAATACCGTGAGCGTGGCAGCAGGCCAGAACGTGCCGTTGACGGAAACGGCAGTAGCGGGCAAGGGCTGTGTCGTACACAGAGAAGGCGCCGGTATTGTTACGCTGCGCGGCATTACGAACCAGTGCAAAGCGCGTTTCAAAGTGGGCTTCGGTGCAAACGTTGCTATCCCTACAGGCGGCACAGTGGAAGCTATTACGGCGGCACTTGCTATCAACGGTGAACCGCTGAACAGTGCGACTGCAACCGTGACACCGGCAGCAGTAGAAAACTTCTTTAATATCTATGTGACGTCTTTTGTTGAAGTTCCGCGCGGCTGCTGCCTGACCGTTGCCGCCGAAAATACAAGCACGCAAACCGTTTTGTTTGCGAACGCAAACTTTGTGGTCGAGAGAGTGAGCTGAAAGGAGTAAACCATGAGTAAAAGAGTTTTGTATGACTTGAAAGACATGCTGTGCGCAGAACTGGACGAAATCGGAAAGAAGGGTGAAATGTCTGCCGGTGACTTGGAAACTGTTCACAAGCTGACTGACACTATCAAAAATATCGACAAAATTGTCATGCTGGAAGATGACGGTTACAGCCGCGATGAGGATTACAGCCGCGATGGTGATTGGAGCGCCAATATGCGCGGCAATTATGGACGCGGCAGCAGCTATGCGCGGCGCGGTTCGCATTATGTGCGCGGGCACTACAGCATGGACGATGGGCGCGATTCACTGATTTCCCGCATGGAAAACATTATGCGCGGGGCTGACAGCAAAGACAAGGAAGTCATCCAGCGCTGCATTGACACGATGCGAAACGGTTAAAGTGAGGTGTAAGGGCTATGGTTGACGTGCGAGAGATTGACGGCGCTATAGCCGAAATCGAAAACAGCGAGCTCACCATGACCAGAGTTAAAAATTTGGCAGCGCTGTATGTTGTGAAAAATCAGCGTCTTGCAGATGCGTCCCATTCTCCGCAGAAAGCAAAACTGCGAGAGCCTGTGCGCTACTACGAAGCGGCAGAGCCGTCTACAAGGGCTGCTGTTGGCAGCAGTGACTTTTTACGGGCTGTGTCAAACGTAGACATCGCAGCAGCGCTGAACGTGCTGGATGAGCTTATGTCGGCCTTGTATGTAGCAAACCCTAAAGTTTATAATGGCGTAATGCGGAAATTGGAGCGTTTACAGGATGAGTGAATTTTTGGAGATTGTAAAAAAGGCCGATACCGGGCGAGTGTGGCGTGTGCTGGATGAGTTTATGGATGCGTTGAAAGAAGCACGTCCGGATGTGTATAATGATTTGGTACACAGTTTGCAAAGAAAATAGGTAAGTGTGTACTAAAACGTGTACTCGAAAAAGAAAATGCCGTAGATTTAAACGAATCTACGGCATTTGTTGTGGTCGAGGTGACAGGACTCGAACCTGCGGCCTCGTGGTCCCAAACCACGCGCGCTACCAACTGCGCAACACCTCGTTCTTATAACTTATCCATTATAATACACAAGCGGTGCGGGCGTCAAGTCCCGGCGCGGCAAAAATCATACAGCCAGCCGGAGCAGCCCCAGCACCAGCAGGTGCGCGGGGTAGAAGGCATAGAAGAACCACTTGTAAAACGTGCGCCCGCGGGCGGCGCGCCGACCATTGTACAGGTACAGGATCACAAACGCGGAGACAAGGATCGGCACAGCGCAGCCGACGGCCTCCCACACCTGCCCGCTGCCCAGCCCGGCCATGCCGCCGTAGAGCAGCGCCGCCGCGCCGAACGCGGCTTTCTGCCGCGTTCGGTTCCCCCCGGCCCAGGCAAACAGCAGCGTGAACACCGGGGCCAGCAGCGCCCAGTCACAGAACAGCGATGCGCAGATCAGCAGCACGATGCAGACGCCGCGCAGCACGCGGTCCTGAATCTTCTCCTGCACCAGCAGCACCAGAAAGCAGAGCAGCAGCGTGAACAGCATGTTGAACTGCACAAACCCGGCGATGCCGTTTGCCGGAAAGGCCAGCTGATACGGCAGCTGCGCCAGCACGGCAAACCCCAGCAGCCGCCCGGCGTAGCGGCGTTTGGAGCGGGTGCAGCCGTAGCCTTCGACGAGAAAAAAGCACATCGTCACGGCGGTAAAGTAGCCGATGCAAAGACACAGATTTGTCAGCGGCTGCCCGGCGGGCAGAAAGACGTTCGCAATGTGGTTGATAAGCATGGTGAGCATGGCAACCATCTTGATGGAATCACGGGACATGGTAAAAACCCCTTTCATATTCATTGTAAAGTACGAGGGAGCGGGCGTCAAGATTGCAGCGGCACGGCAACATTTTTGCGGCCCGCTCTTTCTTTTGCCCTGTGCCTGCGCTATAATGAAGTACAGGGAAGCTATAGGGCTGCCGCAAGGTGTTCTGCGCGGGGATGCAGGGCTTTTCCCTGTGCCGGTCATTTGCTGTGTGCTGGTGTTTGTGATCGAGCTGTTTGTGTGAGGTACTATGATTGACGCAATAAAAATCCGCGGTGCGCGGGTACACAACCTGAAAAACATCGACGTCGATGTCCCCTTAAACAAAATCGTCGGCATTGCGGGCGTGTCCGGGTCGGGCAAATCGTCGCTGGCACTCGGCGTGCTGTATGCCGAAGGCTCGCGCCGCTACCTTGACGCGCTGTCCACCTACACCCGCCGCCGCATGACCCAGGCCGCCAAGGCACAGGTGGATGAGGTGCTTTACGTCCCCGCCGCGCTGGCGCTGCACCAGCGGCCCGGTGTGCCGGGCATCCGCAGCACCTTCGGCACGGGTACCGAGCTGCTGAACAGTCTGCGGCTCATGTTCTCCCGCCTGGCCAGCCACCGCTGCCCCAACGGCCATTACGTGCCGCCAACGCTGAACGTCGCCGCCGAGCAGCCGATTTATTGCCCGGAATGCGGCGCACTTGTGCGTGCGCCGTCGGCGGAGGAGCTGGCCTTCAACAGCCAGGGCGCCTGCCGCACCTGCGACGGCACGGGCCTGGTCCGCACCGTGGACCGTGCCACGCTTGTGCCTGACGAGAGCATCAGCATTGACGACGGGGCCGTCGCGCCGTGGAACAGCCTGATGTGGTCGCTCATGACCGACGTCTGCCGCGCCATGGGCGTGCGCACCAATGTGCCGTTCCGTGAACTGACCGACAGGGAAAGAGACATCGTTTTCAACGGCCCGGCGGAGAAAAAGCATATCTTCTACAAAGCCAAAAGCACGCCCGAGGCCGGGGAACTGGACTTTACCTATTACAATGCGGTCTACACGGTGGAGAACGCCCTGGCCAAGGTCAAGGACGAGAAGGGCATGAAGCGGGTGGAAAAATTCCTGCGCGTGGATACCTGCCCGGACTGCCGCGGCTCGCGCCTGTCAGAGGCCGCCCGTGCGCCGCGGCTGCGGGGCATCGGGCTGGATGAGGCGTGCAGGATGACGCTGACAGCACTCTGCGGCTGGGTGGACGGCGTACCCGCCAGCCTGCCGCCCGAGATGCGCCCCATGGCCGAGAGCATCTGCGCCTCGTTCCGCGAGACCGCACGTCGGCTGCTGGATCTGGGGCTCGGCTACCTGACGCTGGACCGCGCGTCGTCAACGCTTTCCACCGGTGAGCGCCAGCGGATGCAGCTGGCCCGCGCCGTGCGCAACCGCACCACGGGTGTTTTGTACGTGCTGGACGAGCCGTCCATCGGGCTGCACCCCTCCAACATCGTCGGCCTGAACGGCGTCATGCACGACCTGATCGCCGACGGCAACTCGGTGGTGCTCGTTGATCACGACACACAGGTGCTGGCGGAGTCGGACTGGCTCATCGAGATGGGCCCCGAGGCCGGTGCGGGCGGCGGGCACGTCATTGCCGAGGGCACGGTGGCCGACCTGGCCGGAAACCCGGCGTCCCAAATTGGCCCGTTTCTGGGCGGGCAGGGGAGTGCTGCGCCCCGGAACCGCCCGGCGGAGCTGTTTGCCGAAGGGCGCATCCATCTTTCGACGGACGCCATCCATACGGTCAAGCCGCTGGAGGTGGACATTCCCAAGGGGCGGCTGACCGTTGTCACGGGTGTGTCCGGCTCCGGCAAGACGACGCTGATTCTGGAAAGCCTTGTCCCGGCGCTGGCGGCGCAGACGGCGGGCAAGCCGCTGCCGCCCCACGTAAGGGCCGTAGAGGCCGACGGCATCGCGCAGGTAAAGCTCATCGATGCAACGCCGATTGGCATCAACGTGCGCTCCACCGTGGCGACCTACGCCAATGTACACGACGAGCTGCGCAAGGTTTTTGCCCGCACGCCCGATGCCAAACGGCTGGGCTACAAGGCGGGCGACTTCTCCTACAACACAGGCAAGCTGCGCTGCCCGGTCTGTGACGGCACCGGCGTCATCAGTCTGGACGTGCAGTTTTTGCCCGATGTGGAAATTCCCTGTACCGGGTGCCGTGGCTCCCGCTACAGCCGCGACGCCGACGCCGTGCGGCACGAGAACAGGCACGGCGGGACCTGCACGCTGCCGCAGCTCATGGACATGGACATCAACACGGCGCTGACCGTCTGTACAGACTTGAAATTGGTGACACAGCGCTTAAAAGTGCTGCGGGATCTGGGCCTTGGCTACCTAACGCTGGGCGAGGAAACGCCGAGCCTGTCCGGCGGCGAGGCACAGCGGCTGAAGCTGGCCAGCGAGATGGGCAAGGCCCAGCATGACACAGTGTTTGTCTTTGACGAGCCGACCATCGGCCTGCACCCGCTGGACGTGCGCACGCTGCTGGGCGTGTTCCGAACCCTGATCGAAAACGGCGCGACGGTCATCGTCATTGAGCATGATCTCGACGTCATCCGCAGCGCGGACTATCTCATCGACATGGGACCCGGCGGCGGTGAGGAGGGCGGACGTGTCGTCGCCTGCGGAACCCCCGCCGAGGTGAAGCGGAACCCGGAGAGCAGGACGGGAAAATTTATTTGAAACGTATCATGCCTTCCCCCTTGGGGGAAGGTGGCCGTAGGCCGGATGAGGGGCGAGCTTGCCGTGATTGCCCGTAAAAGGGTTGCTGCGCAAACTCGCCCCTCATCAGTCACCTTCGGTGACAGCTTCCCCCGAGGGGGAAGCCTTTTTTGCTTTGTACATCCTGCACAAAAACCACCCTTCGTTTTTGGTGAGTGAAAATGACCGAAACTGATTGAATTTGACAGATAATCTGCTATAATAAAGCCACAATCAATCAGAAACATCCACAAAACACCAAAATCGGTCAAACAAAGACCGGGAAAGGAGCAAACCCCTATGTTAGCCGAGGAACGCTTTGCCCTGATCCTGAACCTGCTGGCGGAAAAACGAACCGCCACCGTGCAGGAGCTGTGCGAAGCACTCAACGCCAGTGAATCCACGATCCGCCGCGACCTGACCGAGCTGGCGCGGCAGGGCCGTTTGAATAAGGTCCACGGCGGTGCGACCCTGCCGGACGGCCAGTTTTTGGCCGATGAGCCGACGATGGCCGCCAAGGAGGCGCTTGCCGTCGGGCAGAAGCGCAGCATCGCGCAGGCCGCGGCAGACCTGATCCGGGCGGAGGATTTCATCTACATCGACGCCGGTACAACCACGTTGGCCATGGTCCGGGCGCTGAGCGGCCCCGCGCTGGAGGCCCACTACGTCACCAACGGCATCGCCCACGCGCGGCTGCTGGCACAAAAAAGCTGCCACGTCTGCGTGCCGGGCGGTCTGCTGCGCCCCCGGACAGAGGCCATCATCGGTGCGGCGGCCATCACGGCGCTGAAGCAGTTCAATTTCACTAAGGCGTTCATCGGGGCCAACGGCGTGGCGCTGAACGTCGGATTCACAACGCCCGACCCGGAGGAGGCTGCCGTCAAGGCCGTTGCCGTCCGCCGCGCGCGGGAGACCTGGTATCTGGTGGATGACAGCAAATTCGGCCGGGTCTATCCGGCCGTCATCGGGGAGATTTACAGCGGCGCAATTCTGACGAACCGCTGCCCTGACCCAAAATACAGACAGCTGACACTGGTAAAGGAGACAGAGCAATGATCTACACAGTGACATTCAACCCGGCCATTGACTATGTTGTGCGGCTGGACCGTGAGCTGCAGGTGGGCGACGTCAACCGCGCCAGGGGCGAGGACTGCGTGCTGGGCGGCAAGGGCATCAATGTGTCCGGCGTGCTGGCCCAGCTCGGGTGCGAGAGCGTCGCCCTCGGCTTTGTGGCGGGCGAGACCGGCGCCTGGCTGGAGCGCGGCCTGGCTGCGCAGGGCCTGAAAACCGATTTCGTCCACCTCGACCACGGTATGACCCGCATCAACGTCAAGATCAAGGCCGGGCAGGAGACCGAGCTCAATGGCGCGGGCCCCGACATCCCGGAAGCCGCCATGCAGGCGCTGGAGCAAAAGCTCGACGCCCTGCAAAAGGATGACATTCTGGTGCTGGCGGGCAGCATTCCGGCCAGCCTGGCCCAGACGACCTATGAGCGGCTGCTGGCCCGGCTGGAGGGCCGCGGCATCCGCGCCGTGGTCGATGCCACGCGCGATTTGCTCGTGAACGTGCTGCCCTACAAGCCATTCCTCATCAAGCCGAACAACCACGAGCTGAGCGAGATCACGGGCGTCAGGCTGACGAATGATAAGGAAATTGCCGCTGCTGCCCACATGATGCAGGACAAGGGCGCGCGCAATGTGCTGGTCAGCATGGCGGGCGACGGTGCGCTGCTGCTGGATGAGCACGGCACGGTCTACCGCATCGGCTGCCCCAGGGGCAAGGTCGTCAACAGTGTCGGCGCGGGCGACAGCATGGTGGCCGGTTTTGTGGCCGGTTACCAGCAGAGCGGCGGCGATTATGAGGCCGCCCTCCGCTTGGGCACCGCCTGCGGCAGCGCCACCGCGTTCAGCCTGGGTCTGGCGACGAAGGCGGATATTGACGCACTGCTGGCAACGATGTGACGCGGCGCTGTAACGGAGGATGCCCAATTTGGCGAGGAGAGCTTCACCCAACAGGAGATTCCCCGGAACGGCTACCGTGTGCTGGCCGTCACGGCCTGCCCCAACGGCATTGCCCACACCTACATGGCCGCTGAGGCCCTGACCAAGACCCGGCAGGCCGCGGGCGGCGCAAACGACAGCTTTGGCCACAGCCTGTACAAGCACCTGATGAACGGTGTATCGCACATGCAGCCCTTCGTCGTGGGCGGCGGCATCATGATCGCGCTGGCCGGTTCGCTCTCCATGGTGTTCGGCTGCGCCCTGCGCACACCCCACGGCGGTATCTTCGTATTCCCGGTGGTTGACCACGCACTGCTCTACGTAGTTGCCCTGATCGTCGGCAGCGTCGTCGGCGCTGTGATCCTGAGTCTGCTCAAGAAGGAGTACGTCGAGGAATAAACGATAACTTTTAAAGGGCCGCTCCCGGAAACGGGGGCGGCCCTTTTGGCTGGTGCCTGTCGAAAACGCCCTGACCCCTTCTGCGAGGGGCTCTGCCTGCGGCCTTCCCATAATTGTGCATCCGTCCGTGCGGCCTTGCGGCAACCGTCCCTCTGCGATTCACAAATGCTTCAACTTCTCTCCTCTCAAAAATCTGCCCGACGAGACTGTCCAAGCTGTGCAGAATGTGCTATAATGTCAAAAAAACACAGAAGGAGGCAACCCATGCAGGTCGTGTTTTCCCCGGGTGCAGAGATAAAATTTGAGGGCGCAAATAACTTTCGTGAGCTGGGCGGCTACCGCGCGGCGGATGGGCGGCAGGTAAAATACGGTCTGCTCTACCGCGGCGGCAACCTTGATCTGCTGAAAAGCGAGGCCGACCACGCACGGCTGGCGTCGCTGGGCCTGCGGGAAATATTGGACCTGCGCAGTGCAGGGGAGAGCGCTGCGCACCCCGATCCGGCGGTCCCGGGGGCGCACTACCAGCGCGTCTGCGGTATGCGCAACGCCGACGGCACCGAGATGGACTTTTCCGGTCAGGGCATCGAGCGCCTGCGGCAGGAAAAGAAAGCCTTTGAGCGCAGTGTGGGCCGCCCGGTGCACGATTTTGAGTGGTTTAGCGCTCTGTACCGGGAGATGCCGTTCCGCAATCCGGCCTACCACGCGCTGTTTGCCCTGTTGGAGGGCCGCCGCGTGCCGGTGCTGTTCCACTGCTCCTGCGGCAAGGACCGCACAGGTATCGGGGCCATGCTGATCCTGCTGGCGCTGGGCGTCTCCTGCGCGGACGCGCTGGCCGATTACATGCTGACCAATGTCTACCGCCGCGAAATCATTGAGCGCTTCCTGGCGGATAAGCCCGCCGCCGAGCGCGATCTGCTGCTGCCCGTCGAGGGCGTCAGCGAGCCGATGGGCGCAGGAGCCATCGACGAAATTTTGCGGCGCTACCCGAGCTACGAGGCCTACTTTGCCGATGAATTCGGCCTTGACGCCGCAAGGCTGAAGGCGCTGCGGGATTTTTATCTGGAATAACTGGAATAAAAACAACCGCTCCCTTGCCGGAAAATGGCAGGGGAGCGGTTGTGATTTACAGGGAAAATCAGCCCAGGCTGATGCCCATGGCGCGGGCGACGTTCAGCATGTCGCAGTCGCCGGGCACGCCGCGGGTCTTGCCGGCAATGTCGGCCAGCGGGTTGGCGGTCACATGGCGGTTGACCATGGCGACGGTCACGCCGTAGTGCTCGTCCGCCACGAGACCGGCAGCGTAGGAGCCGAACTGGGTGGCCAGCACGCGGTCATAGGCGCTGGGGCTGCCGCCGCGCTGCATGTGGCCGGGCACGCAGATGCGGGTCTCGGCACCGGTCATCTCCTCGATCTGCTTCGCAATGCGGGCTGTGGCGGTGGTGTAACCGGCCTCGGCGCGCTTGGCGGTCCACTCCTTGCGCTTCATCTTGGCCTCCTCGGTGGAGAAGGCACCCTCGGCCACGGCCAAAATCGAGAAGTTCTTGCCCGCCTTGGCGCGGTTCTCGACAGCAGCGGCGACCTTCTTGATGTCGTAGGGCAGCTCCGGCAGCAGGATGATGTCCGCGCCGCCCGCAATGCCGGAGTACAGCGTCAGCCAGCCGGCTTTGTTGCCCATGATCTCAATGCACATGACGCGGCTGTGGCTGCCCGCGGTGGTGTGGATGCGGTCAATGACCTCGGTGGCGATGTCCACAGCAGTGTGGAAGCCGAACGTCACGTCGGTGCCGTAGATGTCGTTGTCGATGGTCTTGGGCAGACCGATGATGTTCAGGCCCTCCTGGCTGAGCAGGTTCGCGGTCTTGTGGGTGCCGTTGCCGCCCAGGCAGAGCAGGCAGTCCAGTTTGGCGGCGCGGTAGTTTTTCTTCATCGCGGCAACCTTGTCGACCTTGTCCTCCTCGACCACGCGCATTTTTTTGAACGGGGTGCGCTTGGTGCCCAGAATGGTGCCGCCCACGGTCAGAATGCCGGAGAACTCGTCCGGGGACATCTCCCGGAAGTTGCCGTTGATCAGGCCGTCGTAGCCGTTCATGATGCCGACGATCTCGACCTTATCGCCCATGCGGTGGTACAACGCTTTGGCCACGCCGCGCAGGGTAGCGTTCAGGCCGGGGCAGTCGCCGCCGGAAGTCAGAATACCAACACGAATCGCCATTGTAAAAACCTCCCGTTGCTTATATATTCTACTATATATAAATGTACGCTAACCGCAAAAGGATGTCAAGTATAGTTTTTGCACGATGCTGCGAGCAGAACAAACTTTTTTGAAAAAATCTCAAAAAAATTCAAAAAAAGGCTTGCAATTTGGAAACACCTTTGCTATAATAACATACGTCGCCGGGTGACGCGGCAGACACAAAACAAAACATGGGAGCTTTCCCGAGTGGCCAATGGGGACAGACTGTAAATCTGCTGCTTAATGCTTCGGTGGTTCGAATCCACCAGCTCCCACCATAAGCCTGTGACAAAAAAGATGTCACAGGCTTTTTTCTTTGCTGTATCGTCAAAAAATGGCGATTTCGCCAACCGATTTTTGGACGCGGTTTTACAGTGTTGTCCAACCATTTTAGGGCGGTTTTCCCAACTTGATGCCCACTTTTCCTGCCGCTTTCTGGAATTTGGCAGGGGAGGGGGCAATTTTTTTGAGAAAAACAGAATAAATCCTGCTATTTTCAGAATGTTTTCAATTCCCCGCAGCCAATTTCCTGTTGGCTGCGGGGATTTTTTGCTTTTCCCGGCAGTTTTCATTTTGTTTTCAAGTTTCCCATTTTATACCTATTTACAATAAGGAGGATTTTCACTATGAGCATCATTATCGGCATTGACCACGGCTACTATGCTATCAAAACAGCCCACTGCTCGTTCCCGGCAGGGCTGACAAGCTACGGAGAACACG
>OOAZ01000141.1_pt1 | contig 70447 bp, 70 predicted proteins | sample 1671221 | NCBI WGS metagenome assembly OOAZ01 (sample SAMN06348134, study PRJEB24527) | human gut metagenome | biome: human gut; feature: ankylosing spondylitis patient; material: feces | host: Homo sapiens | place: China | collected 2015-10
GCATGATGGAGTGCAAGAAGGCTCTGACCGAGGCTGACGGCAACTTCGAGAAGGCTATTGAGATCCTGCGTGAGCGTGGTCTGGCTACCGCCGCTAAGAAGGCTGGCCGCATTGCTGCCGAGGGCATGGTCTACGCTGATTACTGCCCCGAGTGCAAGGTCGGTGTTGTCATCGAGGTCAACGCTGAGACCGACTTCGTCGCCAAGAACGACAAGTTCGTCGATTTCGTCAAGAAGGCTACCAAGGTCATCATGGAGCAGAACCCTGCTGACGTTGAGACCCTGATGAACTGCAAGATGGGCGATGAGACCGTCGATCAGTCTCTGAAAGAGCTGATCCTGGTCATCAAGGAGAACATCAAGGTTCGCCGCTTCACCCGTTACGAGGGCGTCTGCTCTGCATATGTCCACGGCGGCGGCACCCACGGCATCCTGGTCAACTTCGAGACCACCAATGGCATCGAGGCAAAGGACGAGTTCGTCGCTTACGGCAAGGACATTGCCATGCAGGTCGCAGCTGCCAACCCCAGCTACGTCGATGAGGCTTCTGTCCCCGCTGAGGTCGTTGCCAAGGAGAAAGAGATCATGCTGGTTCAGATGTCTCAGGATCCGAAGAACGCCAACAAGCCCGAGGCTGTGAAGCAGAAGATGATCGAGGGCAAGATCAAGAAGTTCTTCAAGGAGAACTGCCTGGTCGATCAGGAGTTCGTCAAGGACGGCGACCTGACCGTTGCTCAGTACACCGCTAAGGTCGCTAAGGATCTGGGCGGCGACATCAAGATCGTCAAGTTCACCCGCTTCCAGAAGGGCGAAGGCCTGGAGAAGCGTGCTGACGACTTCGCTGCTGAAGTTGCAAGCATGGTGAAGTAATTTAACCTTTGGGTTGAATCTGGGAGCTGCAGTACCCGTAACAGGGCGCTGCGGCTCCTTTTTGTTTGTGTTTGCCGGGCGGATGTGCTATCATAGAAAAAACAGAAAGAAGGGAGGACGAAAAGCAATGCGCAGTGTAAACAAAACGTCTCTCCGAATGGAGAGCATGATCGGATAAGGAGAATCCCTTATGAAAAAACAGACTGTGACTCTTGCAGGTGTCCCTGCCGTCCTGTACGGCGAACGGAGCCGCAGAGCCTATCTCTATCTCCATGGTAAGAACGGCTGCAAGGAAGAGGCAGAACGTTTTGCTGCTACAGCCTGTGAAGCTGGCTGGCAGGTGCTGGCTATCGACCTGCCCGAGCATGGCGCACGGAAAAGCAACCCGGAGCAGCTACTGCCATGGGTGGTGGTCCCGGAACTGCAGGCTGTCTATGCCCGCATGAAGCCGGTGTGGGCGCATATCCGGCTGTATGGGGTCAGCATCGGCGCGTGGCTTGCCATGCAGGCACTGCAGGCCGATGCCCCGGAAAAGACCCTGCTGGTCTCTCCGGTGGTGGATATGGAAGCTCTCATCACGAATATGATGCAATATGCCCATGTGACCGAGGAACAGCTGCGGCGGGCAGGGGAGATCCCCACGGATCTTGGGGAGAACCTCTCATGGCCGTATCTGTGCTGGGTGCGGGAACATCCGCTGAACTGGCATGGCCGCACGCAGGTGCTCTACGGAGATCAGGATACCCTGACCAGCCGCACCATGATCGAGCGCTTCCGTCAGGAAAGCGGAGCGCATCTGACGATCATGGAAGGCGGGGAGCACTGGTTCCACACCCCGGTGCAGATGGCGGTCCTTCAAACGTGGGAAGAAGCGAACGTTTGATTTTTGATTTAGAATAGCCGCCGCGTGCGCTATGGCTATTTTTAGCGGAAAAATTATTTGTTATGAAAGAAGCCCGGAGAATCTGCGGATTCTCCGGGCTTCGCTTTTCACAAGAGGGGCCGCGATGATCCATGGCATTTACTGTCAAAAAGCACTGTTTCGATGGGGCTTTTCTGGTGAAAAAGTGTTTGGAGCGGCCCGCAGAACGCCACAAACACGAATCATATAAAATAAAAATGCCGCCGACGGCTTTTCTTCCGTCAGCGGCATTTTGCCTATTCCGTTAAGCGATGCTCAAACCTGAGAGATCAGACCTTTGCCTCGCTGTTATGCTCAGCGTTTTTATAGGCCTTGAAGGAGTGGAACACGATGTTCAGGCCCAGAACGATCAGCAGCACGGCCAGGATCAGCTGCAGGCCGTTTGCAATGAACACGGCACCCCAAGTGGTCTCGCCAGCGGGGATGGTGACAGCAGCGGCATTGCTGATGGCCTTGACCATAGCGATCAGGCGCTGCACCAGAGCGGTGAAGGTGACGCACAGCATGATGATCAGCGGAGGGAAGATCATCTTGTTGCTGCGGCCGGTGACCTTCAGGAACACGCACAGGGTGGCCAGAACCAGAGCGCTCAGCAGCTGGTTTGCAGAACCGAACAGGGGCCAGATGTTGGCGTAGCCGATCTTGGTCAGCAGGAAGCCGAAAGCCAGAGTCAGGAAGGTGGAGAAGTACACGTTGCACAGCAGCTTGCGCCAGCCCTCAGCATGCTCCATGTCATCCACGCTGAACAGCTCCTGGAAGCTCATGCGGCCGATACGGGCCACAGCATCCAGACTGGTCAGGGCCAGTGCGGAAACGCACATGGTCATAAACACAGAGGCAAAGTGCTGGTCCAGGCCAAAGCCCACGAAGAAGCTGGCAACGCCGCGGCTGAAGACCTGGAACGGAGTGCCGTCTGCGGGGGTGCCGTCTGCAGCAGCAGAAGCACCGGCAACACACAGGGCGATGACAGCCAGCAGGCTTTCCAGCACCATGGCACCGTAGCCGACCTTCAGCATATCCTTCTCATTGGTAACGGTCTTGGAGGAGGTGCCGGAAGACACCAGACTGTGGAAACCGGAAACAGCGCCGCAGGCAACGGTAACGAACAGGATGGGGAACATGGTGCCCAGCTTGGCGTTGGTAAAGCCGGTGAACACCGGCAGGTTCATGACGGGATGGTTGACAATCAGGCCCAGAACAGCGCCCACGATCATGGCCACGAACATAAAGGTGGTCATGTGGTCACGGGGCTGCTTCAGCAGCCACATGGGCAGGACAGCGGCAAAGAAGATGTACACAAAGGTGATGTAGCTCCATGCAGCCTTACCCAGAATGATGGGGAAGTTTGCACCCACCACAAAAGACAGCACGATGAATACAATGCTGATCACATTCTCTTTCCAGCCGGTGAAGTGCAGGTTCTTCTGCAGCAGGCCAAAGACCACGGCGAACACCATGAACATGATGGAGACCATGCCGGCAGCACCGTTGGTCTGGGCAGCCTCCACCAGAGCACCGTCAGCACCGTAGGCGTTGAAGGTGCCGGCAACCATGTCGGCAAAGGCGGCAATAACAATGCCGCAGAACAGCCAGCAGAACAGCAGGAACAGCTTGCGGCCGGTCTTGCCGATGTACTTTTCGATCAGCATGCCCATGCTCTTGCCGTCATTCTTAACGGAAGCGTACAGAGCACCGAAGTCGGTGACGGCACCGAAGAAGATGCCGCCCAGCAGCACCCACAGCAGCACCGGCAGCCAGCCGAAAGCAGCGGCCTGGATCGCACCGGTGACAGGGCCTGCACCGGCAATGGAGCTGAACTGGTGTGCAAACACGGTCCAGCCGTCGGTGGGAACATAGTCCCGGCCGTCCTCATGGACAACTGCCGGGGTCTTGGCAGAAGGGTCGATGCCCCACTTGTTAGCCAGCCAGCGGCCGTAAAGCATATAAGCGCCAAACAGACACACGGCTGCGATCAATACGATGACCAGCGTATTCATTGTTTTTACCTCTTTCCTTTCTTGGCATCCGGCAAATGTCAGCGGCATGGGCTCTTTTGCGGCGGCAGAGTGTAAAAAAGGCCCCGTCCTCCCGGGTTCGTTCCATTTGGGACGAACCATCGAAGACGAAGGCCTTCACATACACTGCACATTGTGTATGGAATACTCCGCGGTACCACTTCGTTTGCTGCACAGGCAGCCACTCCCAGCGTACATACATACGCAGCCCCGTAACGTGGGCAAAACGGCCATACATTACTGCGGACGGGGTCGGCGTCCGGTTCACACAGGCTGCTCGCAGGGGAGAACGCTTTGCTCCTGACTACCGCCGTTGCATCAGATGGGCGGCTCTCTGGGAGAGGGTGCTGCAAAGAATCATGTCCTGTTCATCGCATTTGCCGAATGATTGTCCGTATTTTAGTGCGGAATTCACAAATTGTCAATATCTTTGGCACAAGTTCGGAGGATGCACTAATTCAGAAAAGCGTTCTGCAAAAATTTTTAGGTGATTTTTGTTCATGCGTGAAACGAAAAAAAACTATACACATCCACGAATGAAAAGAGTTCACGCTCAGGGCTTGACTTTCACACTTTGATGTGCTAAAGTGATGATGCAAGAAAGAATCTGAATATTTCCGAAACATTTAAGATAGGGAACACCCCAAAACCGGACAGTCCGCTGCGGCGGCAAGGAGAACATTTATGGCAGAAAAAAATTCCAGAAGAAACCAGACCACCGATGCACTGTTTGATGCGATCCTCAGCCTGAGAACACGGGAAGAATGCTACAATTTTTTTGAGGATCTGTGCACGGTAAAGGAGATCTCCGATATGGCGCAGCGGCTGGAAGCGGCCAAAATGCTGCTGGACGGCAGTACCTACGACCAGATCGTGAAGGCGGTGGAGATCAGCACGGCTACCATCAGCCGCATCAACCGCTGCATCCAGTACGGCTCCGGCGGCTACCGCGCGACCATTGAAAAGGTGCGCGGCACCCAGAATCCACAAAAGCAGGAGTAACACCGGCACACCCGGCAGACATAGAATGGGGCGTACACCGCCCCTGACCTGATGAACGAAAGGAAGGTTTTATCATGTCTGCTGAAAACTGTATCGATACCACCCGCTGCCCCTGCCCCTGCCTGCCCAAGGTGACGCTGGAGCAGGCGGTCGTTGATCTGGTAGAGAGCATCGCTCTGCAGGAAAATGCCCTGAGCCACATCCTCTGTGCCGAAAGCCGGAAGATGGACGCCGCCATGAAACTGGACGGTCTGGATCTGTGCAAGCTGCTGGAAGTAAACGATTCGGCCACCAACATGGTGCACGCCGTGGCAAATCTGGAACTGGTGCTCAAGGATAAGCTGGAGTTCGTCTCCAACAACCTGTACTATCCGCCTGCGGATGCCGCAGCGAAGTAAGAAGATGCTGAAAGGCCTGTCCGGATGCCGGGCGGGCCTTTTCTCTGCTTGAATGCATAATTTTTGTAAAAACCATTTGTTGGAATTGCTGATAACGGGATTCTGTGCTATACTATAGGATGTATCACCATGAAAGTGAGGAAAGTTGAACATTGCTGAATTACGATGCGATCCTGTTCGATGTGGACGGAACCCTGATCGATTCTGCCCCGGGTATTATAAATACATTAAAAGAAGTCTTTGATAAGATGGGCGTGGACACCACGCACGTCAACCTACGCCGCTATCTCGGGCCGCCGCTGCGCAAAAGCTTTGGCGAACATTTCACCGACCCGGCCCTCATTGAAAAGGCCACGAGCCTTTACCGTGACAGCTACGCCGTCAAGGGCAGCCACGAGTGTGCCGCCTATCCGGGCGCAGCAGAGATGCTGCAGCGCCTGAAGGCTGCGGGCCTGATCCTGTGCACGGCTACCTCCAAACCCACGCAGGTCGTTACGCCGATCCTGAAAGAAAAGGGTCTTGCAGATTATTTTGATTTTATCGGCGGCGCGTCCATGGACGAGAGCCGCGATACCAAGACCGATGTGGTGCGCTATGTGCTTGCCCAGCCCATGATGCAGGGCAAGCGGGTGCTGATGGTGGGCGATCGCAACGACGATATGCGCGGCGCGGCAGACTGCGGTCTGGACGCTGCCGGTGCGCTGTACGGTTACGGCAGCAGGGAGGAGCTGGCACCCTTCCACCCCGTGCTGCTGGCAGAAAGCTGTGCCGACCTTGCAGCGCAGATCCTAGACTGAAGTGGAAACGCATAGACCCAGTGTTTACGCCGGAAAATAAGAAGCCGCTCCGGGAGCAGAAGGAACCGCGTAAACGGTACCATGCTCCGGAAAAACGGTTTTCAGGTGAATGGTGAGAGATATGAAAAAAACACAACCGGAAAAGCAATCACTTACCCCCATGCAGAAGCAGGCGGTGCTGGTGTGCGCGGTGTGCGCGCTGGCCGCTGTTTTGACCATCGGCATTACGCTGACCCTGCTCAAGCGCGGCAAGAACCCCTCCGCCCCGGTGGAGCAGCCCTCCAGCGAGGTGCTGGTGCCGGGTGAAGAGGATATCTCGGATCACTATCAGATCAACGAGACCTCCAGCGCCCTGCTGCCGGAGACCGCCGATGCGGGCGAGGACTATCAGAAAGAGACCCTGTTCATCGGCGATTCCAACACGGTGCGCCTGTATGCAAACGGCCTTGTCAGCCTGCAGCAGTTCTGCGCCAAGGAGGGCATTGGCACCCACGCGGCCCTGACCGAGGGCATCGTCACCTTTAAAAAGGACAACAACAGCTACACCATCGCGCAGGCAGTGGCCAAAATGAAGCCCCGCCGCGTGGTCATCATGCTGGGCACCAACGACAACGGTATGGCGGTGGAGGAGTTCATCAATAACTACACCGCGCTGGTGCAGGCCATTCAGGAGAGCTACCCCTATACCGACATCATCGTGAACACGGTGCCGCCGGTGCCTGCAAACCACTCTAACTATCCCAATATGGATCAGACCAAGATCGACGACTTCAATATGGCGCTGCTGTCCATGTGTGAGCAGATGGGCCTGAAGTTCCTCAATACGGCCGAGGTGCTGAAGGATGCCAACGGCTACGGCCGTGAGGACTACTATCAGAGCGGGGACATCCACCTGAAGCCCGCCGGTCTCAAGGCATTGCTGAGCTACCTGCGCACCCATGCTTACCAGACCGACGACCGCCGCCCGGATACCGCCAACATTCCCAAACGCGCGGAATACACGGCAAATCCCAGTTCTGCGGTGGCAGCACCCAGCAGCTCGGAGGCTGCGAGCTCTTCCGAAGGGCAGAGCGTGCTGTATCAGGCCGCCTATCGTGTGGATAAGAACGGCGGCGGTACCCTGTCCAGCGGCAGCGATAGCGGCAAGACGGCACTGACCTATGATGTGACCAGCACAGCTCAGTCTGTCAGCGTGACTGCCGTGCCGCAGGAGGGTCATGTGTTCGTCCGCTGGAGCGACGGCGTCACCCAGAAGACCCGCACAGACACCAATTTCAAGCAGAATGTGGATGTGACCGCCATGTTTGCACAGGCATCCATCAGCATCAGCAGCACCGGCAAGGCGGTTTTGGGCGATTACTACACCTTTACCGCAAAGCTGGGCGGTAAGCATCTCACTGCCGACAGCATCCGCTGGTACGCCAACGGTGCGGAAGTGCCGCAGGCGGCGGGCAAGACCACCGTCAAGGTGGAGATCGATCCTTCCATGCTCAATGCGACCTTCAAGGTCTATGCAGTGGCAAGCTACAACGGCTGCACCGTTGCCAGCAACACCGTGAACGTGACGGTCAGCAGCGTGAGCGCTGGCTCTGCCAGCTCTTCCGGCAGCACGTCCAGCTCTTCCAGCGGCAGCACCAGCAGTTCTGGCAGCTCTTCCGCTGCTTCGTCCGGAGCTTCCTCCGGATCTACATCCGCTTCCGACAGCACCTCGCACGGCACTTCCAGCAGCGAGAGCACGGCTCCCTCGGCAAGCACGTCCAGCTCCAACGGTGAATCCAGCTCCTCCCACAGTACGAGCAGCAGCACCTCTTCCGGCTCTTCTCATAGTACGGGCAGCAGCGTTTCTTCCAGCGAGAGCACCTCGTCCTCCCATAGCAGTTCTGCGGTAGGGAGCAGCTCTCACACAGGCAGCGGTTCCGCGACGGAAAGCGGTTCTCGCACCGAGTCTTCGGAAGCAAATGCCAGCAAGGAAACTACCAACGAGCAGGCAGCACCCACGGACTCTGCGTCCTGAGGCTGTCACCCCTTCCTGCCGTGCCGCATAGGCTGGCAGGAAGGGAGGCGTTTTGATGTACTACGAGGAGCCCCGCACCCCGGCTCTGCCGGGCGAAGAGAACGTGACCGACGGCAGTGTGGACGATTACGGCACCGATTGGGAAAATGTGGACAACGGCGCGCTGGAAGAGGAAATGGCAAAGTGCGCCGCCACCCCCTGCGATGCAAAAACCACCTGCCCGGATAACGACCCGGAGCAAACCGATGTACCGATGTACGAAATGATCTCAGAATAATATGAAGCTGTTTTTGCAGCCAGTGCAGAGGGCCTGACGATGAAAGCAGCTTCCGGAAGCCAGCTCTGCGGGGGCAGGGCTGGCTTCTCCCTGTTGTTGAGCGCATGGCATTTGAGGCCATGGCAGAAGGAAAAGAGGGAAGATTTATGGCAAAATACTATTGCATCCTGTTCGATGCAGACAACACGCTGCTGAATTTTGACGCAGCAGAAAGCAAGGCACTGGCCGAAACGCTGGTGAACTACGGCATTGAGCCGGACGCTGAGACCGTGCAGACCTACCGCACCATCAACGAGGAGCTGTGGCGTCAGCTGGAAAAGGGGCAGATCAAGCGGGAAAAGCTTATGGCAGAGCGGTTCACCCGCTTCCTCAAGGCCGTTGATGCCGCCGGTGACGGAGCCGAGATGAACCGCTTCTATCTGGAGCAGCTCTCCACCCATCCGGACCTGATGGGGCCGGAAGTGCTGGACGTGCTGCGGGAGCTCTCCGAGGTGGCGACGCTGGCCGTTGTGACCAACGGCTTCCAGAAGGTGCAGACCCGCCGTCTGGCAGAAAGCGGCATCCTGAACTTTATGGAGGATGTATTCGTTTCCGAGAAGATGGACGCCGAAAAACCCAACCGGAAGATCTTTGACGCAGCCCTGCGCGCCCTTGGCGTGGAGAATCGGGAGCATGTGCTGATGGTGGGTGACGGCCTGAGCAGCGACATTCAGGGCGGCGCGAATGCAGGTCTGGACACCTGCTGGTATAATCCCAATCACGCTGAGAATCCCGGCAAGGTGGTGCCCACCTACGAGATCGCAGACCTGAAGGAGCTGTATCCTCTGGTGATGGAGCAGGAAGAGCTGGCCAATGTGGGCCTGAAAAACCGCCGCCACCAGTGCTGACCCAACAAGTGGATAGAGAACGGATCATAAAACTATGCTGATACATTTGGAAAAACTAGGCAAAAGCTTTGGCGAAAAGATCGTCCTGCATGATGTGACCGCCAGCGTCGAGCGGGAGGACCGCATTGGCATCGTGGGCCAGAACGGCGCGGGCAAGACCACCCTGCTCAAGATCCTCACCGGCGAATATCAGGACTACGACGGGGAATTCAGCGTGACCCACGGCGTGATGCTGGGCTATCTGGAACAGAACGCAAAGCTGGATGCCACGCTGGATATCTACGGCGAAATGCGCTCCACCTTTGCGCCGGTGCTGGACGCCATGGCCCAGATGCAGGTGCTGGAACGCCGGATGGCTGCAAACCCGGAGGACGCATCCCTGCTGGCCCAGCATGACCAGCTGCAGAACATCGTGGATGCCGCCGACGGCTACAACATGGATGTGAACATCAAAAAGGTGCTGTCCGGCATGGGCTTTCCGCAGGATACATGGCAGAAGAACATTGCGGTGCTCTCCGGCGGCGAGCTGACGAGACTGCGGCTGGCCAAGCTGCTTTTGAAAAAGCCGGATGTGCTCATTCTGGACGAGCCCACTAACCACTTGGACTTTGCCACCATGGAATGGCTGGAAAACTACCTCAAGGGCTATTCCGGCGCGGTGCTGGTGGTCAGCCATGACCGCTATTTTCTGGATAACGTGTGTACAAAGATCTGGGAAGTCTCGTTCCAGACCATGACCACCTACAAGGGCAACTTCTCGACCTACCTGCCCCAGAAGGAAGCTGCCGATGCCCTGCGCCAGAAGCAGCACGATGCGGACGTGGCGCTGGCTGAAAAGTTGCAGGACTACGTGGACCGCAACCTTGTGCGCGCCTCCACCACCAAAATGGCCCAGAGCCGCCGCAAGCAGCTGGAAAAGCTGGAGATCACCGAAGCCCCCAAGGACGAGACCAACCAGCTCAAGTTTCGGTTTGAATATGACGTAGAACCGTGGAATGAGCTGGTGCTGCTCAAGAACCTGACCATCCGGATCGGGGAGCGCACCCTGCTGGAGCCCTTCACCTACACGGTGTGCCGCGGCCAGAGACTGGTGATCGCAGGCCCCAACGGCGCAGGCAAATCCACCCTGATGCAGGTGCTGGACGGCAAGCGCCGCCCTTCCGGCGGCATGGTGCGGCTGGGCACCGGTGCACGGCCCAGCATTTTTGCCCAGCAGCAGAACCGTCTGGGTCAGGGCCGGGTCATCGATGTGATCTGGAACAAGTATCCCCGCATGACCGAGCTGGAAGTGCGCAACCATCTGGCAAAGCTGGGCTTCCGGGGCGAGACGGTGTTCAAGCCCTGCGAGGCGCTTTCCGGCGGCGAGCTGGCACGCCTGCGCTTTGCGGAGATCGTGCTGGAACGGCCCAATCTGCTGTTTCTGGACGAGCCCACCAACCATCTGGACATTTACACCCGCGAAAATCTCACCGAGGCCCTCATGGCCTACACCGGCACGCTGCTGCTGGTCACCCATGACCGCCATCTGATGAACAGTCTGGCCTGTCCCATCCTTTACCTTGAGGACGGCAAGGCCACCATCTACCCCAGCTACGACGCCCTGATGGGCCGCAACGCCCCGGCTCCTGCCGTGCAGAAGGCCGCCGAGCCCGCTAAGATCGGTTATGGCAAGGAACAGCGCCGCCGCCGCGCCGAGTTGCGGGCCAAGATCAAAGCCTGTGAGGATGAGATGGAGGCCTGCGGTGCCCGCGAGGTGGAACTGGACAACGAGATCAATTCCCCCGAGGTGTACAACGACCCCGACCTGCTGCGCCAGAAGAGCGACGAGCTGAGCGACCTGCGCTTCCATCAGGAGGAGCTGTTTGCCGCATGGGAAGCTGCCATGGAAGAGCAGGAAAGCTACGAGCAGAGCCAGACCGAAGAATAAAGGAGGGGACAGAATGCCAAGGAATCGACGCAGCTATGAAAAAACACGGCACATTGCGCTTTCCGGCCTGCTGTTTGCGCTGGCCATGGCGCTGTCCTTTATTGAGGGCACACTCACCATCCCGGGCCTGATGCCGGGCATGAAGCTGGGCCTTGCCAATATCGTAGTGATGTACGCGCTGTTTTTCATGGGGCCAAAGCAGGCACTGGTGCTGGATGTGCTCAAGGCGCTGTTCGTGTTTCTGGTGTCCGGCTTCACGGCGGGCCTCCTCTCGCTGTGCGGCGGCCTTTTGTCCCTGCTGGTGATGTGGGTGCTCTACTATCTGCTGCCGGTGCGGCCCACCTGGTTCATCCTGTCCGTATGCGGCGCACTGGCCCACAACATCGGCCAGCTGCTGGGTGCAGGTGTGATCATTTCGTCCTCGCTGTCCTTCTACTATGCGCCGGTCATGCTGGTGCTGGGCCTTGTGATGGGCGCACTGACCTCCATCACCCTCAGGGCCCTGCTGCCCGCTCTGGGCAAAATGGGCTTTTCCACGCAGGAAAAGCGGAAGGAAGATTAAAGAATTCTTTGTTTTTAACGGCGTCGCCCTCTCCGTCACGGCTTACGCCGTGCCACCTCTCCCAAAGTGAGAGGCCTTGGCAGTACGGTAAACTTTCCGGTTTTGCCAAAGGCTCCCCCTTTGAGGAAAGACTTCCCCCGGCCGGGGGAAGATGTCGCGCAAGCGACAAAAAGGGGAATCTGGCGAACGGAGTGAGACTGAGAGGGCGAGGACGCTGACGAAAAAACCAACGAGCCATGCACCACAGTTGCATTTTGGCCGGAAATCAGTATAATAAGGAAACAACATACTTTATAGATAGGAACTCTTGCATACGGCGCTGCCGCCGTGGGAAAGTACGCGGCAGCCGGGAGGTGTTTGCACAATGAGTGAAAAAGTTACCATCAAGGTGGAGCGCAAAACGCTGCATCTGCCCACCATCGCCCTGCGGGGTCTGGTGGTGTTCCCCAACAATCTTGTCCACTTTGAGGTGGGCCGCGAAAAAAGCATTGCCGCCGTGGAGTGGGCAATGGCAAATAATTCCAACGTTTTTCTGGTGGCGCAGAAGTCCATGGATACCACGGATCCCGCTCAGGCCGACCTGTTCACCTACGGCGTAGTGGCCGAGGTGAAGCAGGTGCTGCGGGTCTCCGAGGACCTTGTAAAGGTTCTGGTGGAGGGTAAGTACCGCGCAAAGCTCACCGAGCTGGATGCCAGCGGTGATTTCCTGCTTTCGGAAGTGCGCCCGGCCCCGGTGCGCCCCGGCAAGCCCGAGGAAGCCGTGGAGACCGAAGCGCTGCTGCGCGCCCTCAAGACCGGGTTTGACGAGTATCTCGGCATGAACCCGCGCCTTGGCAAGGATGTGGTGTTTGCCATCGTTTCCAGCGACGACCCTGCCTTCCTCAGCGAGTATATGCCCGCGAACCTGCTGTTCCGCTACGAGGACAAGCAGGCTGTCATGGATGAGGGCACCCTGAACGGGCGGCTGAAAAAGCTGGTCGAGATGCTGCGCCGCGAGTGTCAGGTGATGAAAATTGAAAAGGAGATCGCGGAAAAGGTCAACGAGTCCATGGACAAGAACCAGCGCGATTATTACCTGCACGAACAGCTGCACATCATCAGCGATGAACTGGGCGAGGGCGACGACACCCACGCTGAGGCCGACGAGTACCGCTGCAGGATCACGGAACTGCACCTTGCGGAGGATAGCGAGAAGAAACTGCTCAAGGAGGTAGACCGTCTTTCCAAGATGCAGGGCTCCAATCAGGAGGCAACGGTCATCCGCACCTATCTGGACACCTGTCTGGACCTGCCGTGGAACACTTTCACGGTGGATGACCTTGATATCGGCCGTGCGCAGCAGATTTTGGACCGCGACCACTATGGCCTGAAAAAGGTGAAGGACCGCATTCTGGAAACGCTGGCCGTGCGCAAGCTGGCACCGGACGTCAAAGCCCAGATCATCTGTCTGGTGGGCCCTCCGGGCGTCGGCAAAACCAGTATTGCACGCTCCATCGCCGAAAGCCTTGGCCGCAAGTATGTGCGCATCAGTCTGGGCGGCGTGCGGGATGAAGCTGAGATCCGCGGCCACCGCCGCACCTACATCGGTGCCATGCCCGGCAAGATCATCAATGCCATGATCACCGCCAAGAGCGCGAACCCTCTGATGCTGCTGGACGAGATCGATAAGCTGGCAGGTGACTTCCGGGGAGACCCGGCCGCGGCCCTGCTGGAAGCGCTGGACCCGGAGCAGAACAGCACCTTCAACGACCATTTCATCGATATCCCGTTTGATCTGAGCCATGTATTCTTCATCACCACGGCCAATGATCTGGGCAGCATCCCCGGCCCCCTGCGTGACCGCATGGACGTCATCGAACTGCCCAGCTATACCCGTGTGGAGAAATATAACATTGCCCGCAAGCATCTGCTGCCCAAGCAGCTCAAGGCCTGCGGCCTGACCGGCAAGGTCACTCTGAGCCAGAGCGCGCTCTACGGCATCATCGACGGCTACACCCGCGAGGCCGGTGTGCGCAATCTGGAACGCACCATCACCAGTGTGCTGCGCAAGTGCGCCCGTAAGATTGCCTCCGGTGAGGTGGAGAGCGTGTCTGTCACCGGCACCATGCTGGAAGAGCTGCTGGGCCCCCGCTTCGTCAAGCCCGATTTCCTCAACCGTACCAACATGGTGGGCGTTGCCAACGGTCTGGCATGGACCAGCGTGGGCGGCGAGACCCTGCCCATTGAGGTACAGGTCATTCCGGAGGGCAGCGGCAAGATCACCGTCACCGGTTCGCTGGGCGACGTGATGAAGGAGAGCGCTCAGCTGGCCGTTACGTGGGTGCGGGTGCACGCCGACGAGTATGGCATCGACCCGGAAAAGCTCAAGAAATGTGATCTGCACATCCATGCCCCCGAGGGCGCAGTGCCCAAGGATGGCCCCAGTGCAGGCGTCACCCTGACCACGGCGCTGGTATCCTGCCTGTCCGGCATCCCGGTGCGCGGCGATGTTGCCATGACCGGCGAGATCACCCTGCACGGCAATGTGCTGCCCATCGGCGGCCTGCGGGAAAAGAGTATGGCAGCCTACCGTGAGGGCATGAAAACGGTGCTCATTCCCAAGGACAACGAGCCCGACCTCTACGATGTGGACGATGAGGTGAAGAAGAGCCTTACCTTCCTGCCCATGCAGAGCCTGACGCAGGTGCTGAACGCAGCCCTGCTCAAGCCCCAGAACGCAAAGAAGGCCAAGGCTCCCAGCCGCACCCATGCAAAGAAAAAGGCGGCAGACGCCGCCATTGTGCCGCCCACCGCAGAAAAGCCCCAGTCCGGCGCGGTGTGCTGAGCCAGGTCAGGAATCTGCCCGGCCTGCGGGTCTGGAGTTTCTCTGAGAAATGAGAGAATTGTAAGCATCCTTGCCCTCTCAGTCACCTGCGGTGACAGCTCTCCCAAAGGGAGAGCCCTTGGCATAAAGATGCACGGTATGTGGATTGCCAAAGGCTCCCACTTTGAGGAAAGACTTCCCCCGGCCGGGGGAAGATGTCGCGCAAGCGACAAAAAGGGGAATCTGTCGAGCGAATGCGAGACTGAGAGGGCGAGGCCGCTGTCCGGGAGAATCTGTCCCGACGGGATATATTTGAAAGACGTACCACAAGAAAGGAAAGCTCCATGAATTACAACAAAGCTGATTTCATTGCCAGCTACGGCATTTCCAGCCAGCTGCCCGAGAGCGACCGCCCGGAACTGAGCTTTTCGGGGCGGTCCAATGTGGGCAAATCCAGCCTGATCAATAAGCTGTGCAGCCGCAAAAACCTCGCCCGCGTGTCCAGTACACCGGGCAAAACGGCCACCATCAATTTCTATTCGGTGGACGACTGCTATTTTGTGGATCTGCCCGGCTACGGCTACGCCAAGGTAAGCAACGCCGACCGTGAGCGCTGGGACGACCTGATCAACAGCTATTTTGAGGCCCCGCGCCACCACACCCTGCTGGTGCAGCTGCTGGACTGCCGCCATGCGCCCAGCGCTGACGATGAGCAGATGCTGCGCTACCTGCACTATCACCAGATTCCCTATGTGGTGGCCCTGACCAAGGCTGATAAGCTCAAAAAGAACCAGCTGGCCAAGACGCAGGAGGACTTTGAAAACCTCTGCCGCCCCTATGGCTGCCAGAAGGTGGTGCTGACCAGCGGCGAGAATGGCTACGGCATCCCGGAGCTGCAGGCGGTGCTAAACGCCGCTGTGGCCGGGGAACAGGAAGCGGAGTAAACCATGGCCTACAACGAGTTTGCCTATTTCTACGATGAATTCAACGGCGAGGCCGATTACGATGCCCTGTATGCCCACATCCATGCAAAGCTCAAGGAGCACGGCATCCACGACGGCATCCTTGCCGACCTTGGCTGCGGCACCGGTGAGCTGACGTTGATGCTCACGCAGGCGGGCTATGATATGATCGGCATTGACCAGTCCGAGGAGATGCTCTGCGTTGTGCGCGATAAGGCCGAACAGCTGGGCCTTTCCGGCAGGCTGCTGCTTTTGCGGCAGGATCTGCTCAAGCTGGATCTGTACGGCACCATCCGGGGCGCAGTGTCCACCTTTGACACCTTCAACCACATCCCGGATCTGGACACGGCCATTGCCAACGCAGGCTTCTTTATGGAGAAGGGCGGCGTGTTCCTCTTTGATATGAACACGCCCTACAAGCACCGGAACGTGCTGGGCGACAACGAATTCACCTTTGAGGAAGAGGATGCCGCCTGTGTGTGGCGCAACCACTACGATGCCGTGAACCGCCGTGTGGAGATTACCGTGGACATCGACTACCACGAGACCGGCGAGCACTTCCACGAGCAGTTCTACGAGTACACCTACGACCTTGACACCATCCGCACCGCGCTGGAAAAGCACGGCTTTGCGCTGGAAAGCGTCTGCGACGGCGAGACCTTCGGCCCGCTGACCGAGGACAGCCAGCGCTATTTCTTCTGCGCAGTCAAGCAGTATACACAATTGGAGGAATAACCTATGGCAAATCTGATCCGCGGCCTGTCGGAGAACGGCGGCGTCGTGTTCTGCGGCGTGGATTCCACCCAGATCGTCCGCAAGGCCGAAAAGCTGCACACCACCAGCGCCACCTGCAGCGCGGCACTGGGCCGTCTGCTCACCGGCGCAGCCCTGATGGGCTCCATGCTCAAGGACGACCGCGATAAGATCACCCTGCGTGTGTCCGGCGGCGGCCCCGCCGGCGTGGTCATTGCCTGCACCGACGGTACCGGCAACGTGAAAGGATGCATCGATAACCCGCTGGTGGAGCTGCCTGCAAAGCCGAACGGCCATCTGGATGTGGGCGGCGCTGTGGGCAAAGACGGTGTGCTCACCGTCATCCGGGACAACAGCCTGCAAAAGGAGCCTACCGTGGGTCAGGTGCCGCTGGTCTCCGGCGAGATCGCCGAGGACCTGACTGCCTACTACGCCTACAGCGAGCAGGTGCCCACCGTCATGGCACTGGGCGTGCTGGTGGACAAGGACCTGTCCATCCTCTGTGCAGGCGGCTTTATGGTGCAGCTGCTGCCCGGTGCCACCGATGCAGAGATCGATCAGCTGGAAAAAAATATCGCAGCCATGCCTTCCGTCACCACCATGCTGCACGAGGGCAAGACCCCCGAGGATATGATGCAGCTGGCGCTGGCGGGTTTTGAACCCAACGTGCTGGACGAGCGCGACGTGCACTACCAGTGCGACTGCAGTGCGGAACGCACAAAGGAAATGCTGTTCAGCCTTGGCCGCAAGGAGCTGGTGAAAATGCGTGACGAGGACCCGAACTGTGAAGTGGTGTGCCACTTCTGTCACAGCAAGTACCAGTACGACCTGAACGACCTGATCGCGGAGTATGACGCGCAGGCGGCGGAAAACAAATAAGACGCAAAATGCAAAAGGGCTTTCCCGGAAATGGGAAGGCCCTTTTTGCATCTCACCCGCAAATATCTGCCACAACGGTATACGTCACGGTGTAATTCAGCTTGCCGTCGTTCACAGTGCAGTCCTCTTTGCGGGCAATGCGCTCCGCATCCGGCCATGCGGCGTACAAAGCCTGCAGGCTCTGCAGCCGGGCCAGTGCCGCCGCCTGCGCCTCGGTGCGGCAGAGCGTTTCCGGCTGCTGCTCGTACCGGCAGGTCTCCCGGATGGAGCAGGGGAGCGCAAGGCCAAGCAAAGGCAGCTCCGGCTGGTAATGCCGGGCGGTGAGAACGGCGTTTTCCGGCGCAGACGCGGCAGGCAGGGCAAATGCCTGCCCGAACACCAAAAGCTCTATGCTGCGGGTACAGCCTCCGGTGTATTGAAAGACATTCTCTTCCAGCGGCACGGTGCGGGTGTCGTTCCATTCAAACTGGGCAAGCACCGTCCCAGCGGCGGGGGCAAAGATCAGCGTACCGTCGCGCTCACTGCGCGCCGTGCCAATGAGACCCTGTCCGGCTTCCACCTGCTGCCCGGGCACCACCAGCATGGTGCCGCTGACAAGATTCGTGCGCACCACAGTGCCGCTGCATCGGGCCCGGATGCCGTGCAGCGTCCCGGCGGCAATGTCGGGCTTGGGCTTTGCGGCAGCGGCTTCCACTTCCAGCCGTCCTTTGGCAAAATTCAGGCTGGCCCATGAGAACTCACCGCTGTGCAGCAGGGCGTATTCCCCGGCGGCGAGCTTTGCTTCGGTCACGGCAGCGCCGGGCTGCAGGCCCGCCTCTCGCAGGATGGCAGACGCCCGCGCAGCCTGTCCGGCGGTGAGAGTGGAGACGTCAGCAAACCAGACGAACTGCTGCGTCCAGAGCAAAAGCGGCAGGAACACCGCCAGCCCGGCCCAGAGCCCGGCCCGGCGCAGCAACGGGCGCACCCGGAAGTACAGCCCCTGCTTTTTGCGCACCCGCAGCCGTACCCGGTATCTGCGGGCCAGAGCAGCAAGGCGCGGATACTGCCGGGCGGCACAGTGGCCGCAGAAGCCCCCGGGCAGAGCCGTCACGCCGTAGAGATGCAGCCCGGCCCGGGCGGCAGCGGTGAGCAGGGCCTCGGTGCTGCCGCTGCGTGCAGTGAACTCCACTGCGGCCCAAAGCCTTACCGGTTCCATGGGGGCACCTCCTATTCATCTGCGAAGTCCGTCCGCAGAAAGCGGCCCTGCAGGGTCAGGCGGGTGGCGGTGAGGGTGATGATCTTCAGCTCATCGCCGTGAACGGTGAAACGGCCATGGGGCATCTGCAGGCAAAGGCAGTCCGGGCTGTAGGTCAGGATGCACCGGAAATGCTCGATCTCCATCTGTCCGCCGCTCAGGTAGACGGCGGGTGTGCGGTAAAACCCCTTGGGCGGCTGACGGAACAGTGCTGCAAGCCAGCGGTGCGGCGGCTGCGTTTTGTGCTTGGCCCACATGCCACTCCCTCCCATCCCGCAGTTCTGCCCGCGGCGCGCTGCTACATATATATGGATGCGGAGGGCTTGCTTATGAATCGAACCCATAAATTCCGGCGGGGAATGCTGCTGGCGCTGGCAATGTTCACGGCAGTTTTGGTGTTTGCCGCACCGCAGCGCTGCGCGGATGCCCTGCATGCAGGCCTTGTGCTCTGCGGCGGGCCGCTGCTGGTATCGCTGTTTCCATTCCTCATCGTTTCGGCACTGCTCATGGGCTGCGGGGCCGGGCCGCTGCTGGGTTTTGCGTTCCAGCCGGCAGCCCGGGTCATTGGGGTGCGGGCAAAGGCCGCAGGCAGTGTGCTGCTCATAGGTTTTCTGGGCGGGTTTGCACCGGCAGCGGCCGCAGCGGCACAGGCGGTACGCACCGGTCAGCTGACGCCCCGGCAGGCGTCGGCGCTGCTGCCTGCCTGTGTGTGCAGCGGGCCATCCTTTGTCATTCTCACGGTAGGAGAGCAGATGCTGGGCAGCCGGGCACTGGGGGTGCGGCTGTTTGCGGCCCAGTTGCTGGCGGGATATCTTACGGCTGCGCTGCTCTGCCGGATGCAGGGCGGTGCCGGGCAGTGCCTGCCCGCAAAGGCAGAGGAGATCCCGCTGCCCACTCTGGATGCCGTGGTGGCGCAGGCAGCGGTCACGTACCTGAAACTGTGCGGTTTTGTGCTGTATTTCCGGCTGCTGGCGGCGGGAGCGGAGGCTTTGCTGCCAAAACCGTGGTCGGTGCTGCCTGCGATGCTGTTAGAGGTTTGCTCCGGCTGTGACTGCGCATCCCGCACCGGACTGTGGGCCAGCACCCTTTGCTGTGCGGCCCTCAGCGTGCAGGGAGCCTCAGTGCTTTTGCAGGTGCGTACTATCTGCCCGCCGGAGGTGTCACTGGGGCCATTGCTGGCCGCGCGGGTGCTGCATCTGCCCCTGTCACTGGCACTGTTCTGGCTGGTGGTGCCGGGCACAGAGCAGGCTGTGCAGGCGTTCAGCACCCTGTCCAGGCGGGTGGTGGTCATGCACCGCGTGCCGCTGGACTGCGCGCTGCTGGCCTTTGCCGTGTGCTGCATTACTGTGGCAGAGCTGCAGAAGAGGTGCAGCGGACAGTGCGAAGCGCTGCATGACCAACACAAAAAGACCGCTGCACGTTGATGTTTCGTGCAGCGGTCTTTCGCTTGCGGTCAGGCTGTTTGGGTCACTGGATGCCGGTCACAGGATAGTCCTGATCCTCAACGGCCTTTTTCAGCACGTCATCGGCGACATCGGCGTTCAGGGTGACGATGGCGGTGCCGGTCTCGTGGCTCACTACGGCCTCGGTCACTTCGGGCAGGGCTTCCAGTGCCTTCTTTACGCGGGCCTCACAGTGGCCGCACATCATGCCTTCAACCTTCAGGGTCTTTTTCATAGCAGTGTCCTCCTTGATGGAACTCTCTTTATTCTCATCCACTGCGGGCTGCGTGAGGGCAGCAGGCAGGGAAGCGGCGTTTTTGGGTGCACGGTCGTGCTTGGTGCTGTGCACATCGAACAGATTCAGACGCAGGGCATTGCTCACCACGCAGAAGCTGGAAAGGCTCATGGCGGCGGCACCGAACATCGGGTTCAGGGTCAGGCCGAAGGGGATGAACACACCGGCCGCCAGCGGGATGCCGATGATGTTGTAGATGAAGGCCCAGAACAGATTTTCGTGGATGTTGCGCAGGGCAGCGCGGCTCAGGCGGATGGCAGCAGGTACGTCCGAAAGACGGGAGTTCATCAGCACCACGTCTGCCGCGTCAATGGCAACATCGGTGCCTGCGCCGATGGCAATGCCGGTGTCGGCACGGGTCAGAGCCGGGGCGTCGTTGATGCCATCGCCCACCATCGTCACCTTGCCGTAGGTCTGCAGCTGGCGGATGACCGCCTCCTTGCCGTCAGGCAGCACGCCTGCAATGACCTCGTCCACACCTGCCTGCCTGCCGATGGCGTCGGCAGTGCGCTGGTTGTCGCCGGTGAGCATCACCACGCGGATGCCCATGGCCTGCAACTCCCGGATGGCACGGGGACTGTCCTCCTTGAGGGTGTCGGCCACTGCAATGATGCCCAGCAGACGGCCCGCCCCGCCGAAGAAGAGGGGCGTCTTGCCCTGTGCGGAGAGGGCTGCGGCCTTCTCCTGCAGCTGTGCAGGCACGGTGACTTTGGTACCAATAAAGGACGCGCTTCCGCCAAAGATCTCCACGCCGTCCATTTTTGCGGCCAGACCGTTGCCTGGCAGCGCGGTAAAGTCAGATACCTCGGGGGCGGCGAGCTTCTGCTCGTCGGTGCAGGCCAGCACAGCCTTGGCCAGCGGGTGCTCGCTCTTGCGTTCCAGTGCGGCGGCAAGGGTGAGCAGCTCGGTCTCGGAAACGCCCTCAGCGGGCAGAATGTCGGTGACTTTGGGTTCGCCGCTGGTGATGGTGCCGGTCTTGTCCAGAGCCACGATCTGGGTGCGGCCTGCAGCTTCCAGCGAAGCTGCGGTCTTGAACAGGATACCATTTTTGGCACCCAGACCGTTGCCTACCATGATGGCAACGGGCGTAGCCAGACCCAGCGCACAGGGACAGCTGATGACCAGCACGGAAATGCCGCGGGCCAGTGCATAGCCCAGCTCACGGCCCAGCAGCAGCCACACGATGGTGGTGACCACAGCAATGGAAATGACCGCAGGCACGAAGAAACCGGACACGGTGTCGGCAATCTTTGCAATGGGGGCCTTGGTGGCAGCGGCATCGCTGACCATCTTGATGATCTGGGACAGGGTGGTATCCTCGCCCACACGGGTGGCCTGACACCGGAGGAAGCCGGACTGGTTGGTGGTGGCGGCGCTCACCTTATCGCCCTCGGCCTTGTCCACGGGGATGCTCTCGCCGGTCAGGGCGCTCTCATTCACGGCGCTGCTGCCTTCCAGCACGATGCCGTCCACGGGCACATTCTCGCCCGGGCGCACCACAAAGATGTCTCCCTTCTGCACCTGCTCAATGGGCACCGTCACTTCGGCACCGTCCCGCAGCAGGTTGGCGGTCTTGGGGGCCAGCTTCATCAGGCTCTTGAGGGCATCGGTGGTTTTGCCCTTGGAACGGGCTTCCAGCATTTTACCCACCGTGATGAGGGTCAAAATCATGGCAGCCGATTCGAAGTAGAACTCCATCATATAGTGCATGACCAGCTCATTGTTGCCGTCCACCTGAGCACGGGTCATGGCGAACAGGGCGTAGGTGCTCCACACAAAGCTTGCCATGGAGCCCATGGCCACCAGCGTATCCATGTTGGGAGCGCCATGGAGTAGCCCTTTGAAGCCGCTGATGAAGAATTTCTGGTTGATAACCATTACGATGCCTGCCAGCAGGAGCTGCACAAGGCCCATGGCAATGTGGTTGCCATCAAACCAGTGGGGCAGGGGCCAACCCCACATCATGTGCCCCATGGAAAAGTACATCAGCACCAGCAGAAAGCCCAGTGATGCAATCAGGCGGCGCTTGAGCTTGGGGGTCTCGTGGTCGGTCAGGGCGTCAAGGTCGGCACTGGTGCCGGGCGCAGCCGAAGCCGTCCCCGCCTTTTTGGGGCTGGCACCGTAGCCCGCATCCTGCACGGCCCGGATGATAGCGGCGTCGGATGCTGTGCCTTCCACACCCATGGAGTTGGTCAGCAGGCTTACCGAGCAGCTGGTAACGCCGGGCACCTTCTTCACGGCCTTTTCCACCCGGGCAGAGCAGGCCGCGCAGCTCATGCCGGTAACATTGAATTGTTCCATAAAATCTCACTCCTGCGTTCAGTATGCTTGTAAAAGGAGCTTTTTATTTCATGAGCTTGGGCAGAAGTTTTATCAGTTCGTCCAGCTTTTCCTCGCTGCCCGCGCGCAGGTCGTCCGCGACGCAGGTGGAGATGTGCTGTGCCAGCAGCTCTTTGGAAAAGCTGTTCAGCGCGGAGTTTGCCGCTGCCACCTGCACAAGGATGTCCACACAGTAGACGTCTTTTTCCAGCATTCCGCGGATGCCGCGTACCTGACCCTCGATACGGCTGAGCCGATTGAGCAGGGCCCTGTGCTCCTCAGGGGTGCGGTCTTTGTGGCGGCAGCAGGCTGCACCTTCAGTGTCGGCTGCAGCGGGACAGCAGCTTTCAGCAGCTGCCTCGGGGGCTGCTTGGGCGGGCGTGCCGCAACAGCAGCAGGATTTTTTTTCGTTATCCATAAAAATCTCCTTTACCCTAACGGGGTATATAACTTACAATGTGAGTATAGCACGGCATATCCGATAAATCAAGTAGGGATTTGAAATTTTCACAAATAGGGTAGCGGGGTATACAGCAAAACAAAAAAGAACCCTCTCAGTCTTGCTGACGTTGCGCAGCAATGACTGAGAGGGTTAAAATGCTATTTTACTGTTCCAGAATCCGCGGCACGAACAGGCCCAGCATCTTGCCCCACCAGTACCACTCGTGGGAGACATCGCCGCCCCACAGTTCCAGATGTGCAGGCAGGCCTTCTGCCTGCAGCAGGTCGGCCAGCGCCTGCGTGTCGGCTTTGGCATCGTCCTCGTAGGCACCCTGACCGGCACAGAGCATCAGGCTGTTTTCTTCGGCCTTTGCCAGAGTCAGCTTGTTGGCAATGCCCTTTTCGCCCAGATACAGCAGAGGAGAGGAGCGCAGTACCAGATCATCCTTCTCGCTGCCCCAGAAGCGGGCCAGATCATAGATGCCGGAAAGGCCGATGGCCCCCGCAAACTGCTGCGGGCGGCGCAGGCGGCAGTTCACTGCATGTACAGCGCCCAGATCAATGCCTACACACCACAGCCGGGTGCCCTTTGCGGCACCGTTCAGGGCCAGCACACGGGGAGCCAGCTCGGCGGTAAGGTAGACGAAATACTTTTCTTCCATCTCGGCCCGGCGGCGCACCGGGGCATCGCCGTTCAGCACGGCCTCACCATCGATGCTGTCAACGCAGAACAGCTGCACCTTGCCTTCGTTCAGCAGCTGGGCGATGGCGTCCGGCATACCGTTGTTCTCCCAATCGTAAAAGCGGCCGCCGCGGGCGGGCAGAGCCAGCACCGGAACACCGGCACTGCCATACACCTTGAACTCCATTTCGCGGTTCAGTACACTGCTCCACTCTTTGTAATAGGTACCCTGGATCATAAATCAAGCACTCCTTGTTTCTATATTCACCAGCCCGGGCACAGTCGCTGCGCACCGGCACTGATCGTTCGCGATCAAAAGAAAGCTTTCTGGTAAAATCACACAAACTGGTTGCGCTGGGCGTCGTACTCGTAGCCCACAGCTTTGAGCTTTGCGCACAGATCTGCCTTGTCGGCATCCAGATCTTCGCACAGAGCATCGAGATTTTTGTAAAAATCCCGCAGCTTCAGGTTCACCACGCTCAGCAGCATGATGGGGTCATTGGGCAGAGCCATTTGTTTTGCCTCCTTACAGCAACAAAAAAAGCCGGCCACTCGACAAAGTGACCGGCCACATACACCAAATTAGACAGCGCGGGTAACTTTGCCAGCGCGCAGGCAACGGGAGCATGCGTAGACGTACTTGGGAGAACCCTCAACGACCGCCTTGACACGACGGACATTCGGCTTCCAGGTACGGTTGGAACGACGATGAGAGTGAGAAACCTTGATACCAAAGGTAACACCCTTGCCGCAGCATTCACATTTAGCCATGGTACTTGCACCTCCTGCAGTGAAGTAAGGAATCAAAATAATCAGCTTGACTATTGTAACAGATTGACCTGCAAATTGCAAGCCTTTTTTCAAAAAATATCCGTGTTTTTTGCCGGGGACTTGTGTGCAGGGCAAAAAGATAGTATTATATATGGTATAATGAAAAAAGGCAGGAATATCGAATGACCTCTCAGGGCATCTATTATCTCATCCGCGCACTGGTGGCACTGGTGGCCATCCCCTTCCACGAAGCGGGCCATGCGCTGGCCGCGTGGCTGCTGGGCGACGACACCGCAAAGCGGCAGGGTCGCCTTTCGCTGAACCCTTTTGTACACTTTGACCTGCTGGGTACGCTGTGCATGGTGTTTGCGGGCGTGGGCTGGGCAAAGCCGGTCTCCACCGATCCCCGCAACTTCAAAAACCCGAAGTGGGGCATGGCCCTTACCGCGCTGGCAGGCCCTGCGGCAAACATGATCCTTGCCTATGTGGGCATGGTGGCGTGGAAGCTCATGTACTACTGGGCCCCGGTGAACGATGCCACCCTGTATGTGGCCATGTTCCTGCAGTACCTTGTACTGATGAATGTGAGCCTTGCCGTGTTCAATTTCATCCCGGTGCCGCCGCTGGACGGCAGCCGCATCCTGCTGGTGGTGCTGCCCCGGCAGATGTACTTTGGCCTGATGCGGTACGAGCGCTACATCATGATCGCGCTGCTGGCCGCCGTGTGGTTCGGTGCGCTGGATACGCCGCTGTACTATCTGAACAACATTGTGTGGGATCTGCTGGGCAAGGGCACCGGATACATCGATAAGATCGCGTATTCCATCTACTACGCAGGCCTTGGGACGGTGGTGTGAGCGTGGCAGAGGAACTGACCTTCCATCTGGAAGATTTTGACGGCCCGCTGGAATTATTGCTGGCACTTGTGGCCAAACATAAGATGGATCTGCACAACATCCCCATTCTGGAGCTGATCGATCAGTACACCCGCACGGTGGAGCAGGCAGACCCCGACCCGGAAGCCGCCAGCGCTTTTATTGAAATGGCTGCGCGGCTTGTGGAAATGAAGAGCTACCTGCTTTTGCCCCGCAGCGAAGAGGGCGAGCGGCTCAAACAGGAGTTTACCGGTCAGCTCATTGAGTACGACCAGTGCCGCCGTATGGCTGCGCTGCTGCGCGAAAAAGCGGAGGCCGCGCCGGTGTTTGTGCGCCCGCCTGCAGAAATGGAGTTCGATACCGCCTATGACCTGCACCATGCGCCGCAGGTGCTGGCAGACTACTGGGCTGCACTTTCGGGCCGCACCAAACTGCGCAGGGAGCCCACACAGCAGCAGTTTGAGCCGCTGGTCACGGCACCCATGGTGTCGGTGACCAGCCGGGTGGTGTACATTTTGCGGCACCTGATCAGCGGTACAGCGGCAAAAATGAGCCAGCTGTTCAGCCGCCAGCAGACCCGCAGCACCAACGTGGCCACCTTTCTGGCCCTTTTGGAGCTGGTGCGCGGCGGCCGCGTAAAGTTGGACGAACAGGGCCAGCTGACCATGCAGCGGGGCCGCATCCAACGTGACAAGGAGAAAGAATGAACCAGAAACAGATCCGTGCAGCCGTGGAGGCTATGCTGTTTGCCTGTGGGGACCCCATTGGCGCAGACAAGCTGGCTCAGGCGGTACAGCTGCCGCAGGTCAGCGTGGAAGCCGCGCTGGAAGCCTTGCGGGAGCATTACACCAGAGAGGACAGCGGCCTGTGTCTGCTGCATCTGAACACCCGCTGGCAGCTTGCCACGAAAACGGAGTGGGCCGACTGCATCCGCCGCCTGCTGGACAGCCGCCGCTCGGTGCCGCTGGGGTCTGCCGCCATGGAGACCCTGACCGTCATCGCCTACAATCAGCCGGTGTCCCGCGCCTTCATTGAGCAGGTGCGCGGCGTGGACTCCTCGTCCAGTGTGTCCGGACTGCTGGAAAAGGGCCTCATTGAGGAAGCCGGACGTCTTGACCTGCCGGGCAGGCCGGTGAGCTTCCGCACTACGGATACCTTTTTGCGGGTGTTCGGCCTTTCCAGTCTGGCGGATCTGCCGCCGGTGCACGGCGCGGAAGCAAAGAGTGACACGGCATCGAAGGAAAGTGAGGGGTAACGCATGGGAGCATTCCTCGCCGCGCTGGGCGCGGTGCTGCTGTTTGTGCTGAAAGCCGTCGGCATCCTGCTTTTGGTGTTGCTGGCGCTTGTGGTGCTGCTGCTTTTGTGCCCCTTCTGTGCGGATCTGTGCTGGGAGCACGGTGTGCTCACCGTAAGAGCCGGCGCACTGGGAATCACCTTCCCGGTGTTCCAGTACCCAAAGCCGGAGCCGCCGCCCGCGCCGGAAAACCCGGAGCCGCCCAAAGGCTTTGGCAAAGTGAAGGCAAAATTTGCTGCATGGCGCGCTGAGCGCAAGCGGAAAAAAGCCGAAGAAAAGGCCCGCAAAAAGGCTGCCGCCGCCGGCAAGCCTGCCCGGCCCCGCAAAAAGGCCAAGATCACACTGGAGATCATCTGCACCATGCTCAGGGGGGCGGGCACTTTGATGAAGGCGGTGTTCGGGGCCCTGCGCATTACAAAAATACAGGTGCGCCTTGGCGTGCGCGGGGAGGACCCTGCTGCAGCGGCCCGCGATTACGGCAAGCTGCAGGCATGGCTGTATCCGGTGCTGGGCGTCCTGGATCGGTTCCTCTGGCTGCAATTTGACGAGCTGCGCATCCTGCCGGACTTTGGCAGCAGTCAGCCCACGGTAGAAGACCGGGTGTCCTGCCGGGTGAGCGCGCAGGCATTGTTCATTGTGATCGCGGCTCTGCGCGTTTTGTACGAATTCTGGCGCAAAAAAGTGTTGGACATCTTCCTGTAAAATGTGGTACACTATATAAAAATATCAATGCAAGTTTTCCGCTCTGTCTGCCGTAAGGCAGAGAAGCGTGCTGACACGGGCACACTGCCCGAATTGAATGAAAAAGGAGCACTGTTTTATGGCTGAACATCCCATTCAGGGCCTGATGAACGTTACCATGGAGAAGATCCACCAGATGGTGGACTCCAACACCATCATCGGCAAGCCCATTACCACCGAGGACGGCATCACCATCCTGCCGGTGTCCAAGGTTTCCTTTGGCTTTGCCTCCGGCGGCACCGACTTTGACGGCAAAAATGCTGCCAACAAGGATCTGTTCGGCGGCGGTTCCGGCGCGGGCGTGAACATCCAGCCCGTGGCATTTCTGGTCATCAAGGATGGCTGCGTGCGCACCATCCAGCTGTCCGATACCTCCAACACTATCGACCGTGCGCTGACCATGCTGCCCGAGCTGGTGGACAAGCTTGCCGCCATGGTGAAGAAGGACGATAAGGCCCCGGAAGCCGCACCTGCTGAAAAGTAAAATGTACCGCCAACTATCATCGCCGTAACTGTGAGCTTCCAACTCATAGTTTTGATACAGGCGCACCCGCACCCCAAAGCAGGGGAGAGGTGCGCATTTTGAGCGCCGGGAGGCGCACAAGGAGTTTGAATTATGGCAGAAGAACGTATTCAGAAGATCATGGCCGAGCAGGGGCTTTGCTCCCGCCGTGCCGCCGAACAGATCATCGCTGAGGGCCGCGTCAAGGTCAACGGCCATCCCGTCAAGGTGGGCGACAAGATGGACCCCAACCGTGACGTGCTGCATGTGGATGATGAGCGCATTTATATCCGCAAGGATCAGCAGATGTACTATCTGGCACTGTACAAGCCCCGCGGCTATGTGACCACCGCCAGCGATGAGCTGGGCCGCAAGACCGTCATGGAGCTGGTGAGCGATATCCCTGCCCGCCTGTACCCGGTGGGCCGTCTGGATAAGGACAGCGAAGGCCTGCTGCTCATGACCAACGACGGCGCTTTTGCACAGGCTGTCACCCATCCGTCCGGCGGTATCTCCAAGCTGTATCGCGTCACCGTGCAGCCCCGCGCCGATGAAAGCCAGATCCTGAAGCTGAGCAGCGGCGTCGTGCTGGATGATGGGACCAAGACCATGCCTTGTGCCATCAACGTTGTTACGGATGAGCCGGGCCGCACTGTGATGGAAATGACCCTGAAAGAGGGCAAGAACCGCGAGATCCGCCGCATGTGCGAGACCGTAGGCCTTGAGGTGGTGCGTCTGAAGCGCAACGCCGAGGGTGTCGTGAAGCTGGGAATGCTCAAGCCCGGCACCTACCGTGAGCTGACCAAGGCGGAGATCAACGGTCTGCGTGCCGCTGCCGCCAAGGGCCGCGCCCAGACCCGCAGCGCCGCAGTACAGTCCAAGGCTGCCGAGCGCCGCCCCCGCGGCCCGGTGGGCAAGGGTAATGCCCCCAAAAAGCGGAAGTAAGCATCTGCTCTTGACAAATCGGCAAAAAACAACTATACTACAAACAGAAAAGGCGCTGTCCGCAATGGTCAGCTTCCCTTCGGCTAAGGAGTCAATAAGAATGACCGCTCAGGTTTGGGAGTCTGGGGCGGTCATTTCTTATTGTTATGGATCTCTTTGAAGATTGCCCATGCGATCTGAAATGTAATTCCAACTGTGCCGCCAATAATGACGAACAGTTGCAGAACATCGTTCAACACCATGATGCATCCCCCCTTCCGCGTTTGCGAACGGGGGAACAAACAATAAGCTTTTACGTCCCCCGGACGCTTGCCGGAGGGAAGCATGACCACCTGCACTTGCAGACAGCACCTTAACGCCACCCTTCGAGGTGGCGTTTTTAGTTTAGCATACTTTTTGACGGATGACAATAGGAGGAAAGACCGGCTGTTCTCAAAAGATGAATAACTGTCAGCTCTTCACCTTTCAGGTGAGAAAAATTGCAGCCCGCCGCAAATGCGCCGAAAACAGACGCACCTGCAACGAAAATTGCTGTGTGACCCTGCGGCAGGACGGGCTGTGCATGCGAGAAATACAAAAAATACTTTTGACAACAAAAGTTCATCTTTCTGAAGCAGACCTGTTCATCGACAGAATTTGTGCTATAATACAAAAGCAACGCTTTGTCCGGCCTGATGAAGGCGGGGCGGAGCAGATCGGAAAACAAGGAGTTTTGGAATCATGGAAAGAGAAAAACTGAAGTCCCGGCTGGGCTTCATTCTGCTTTCGGCAGGCTGTGCCATCGGCATCGGCAACGTGTGGAAGTTCCCTTATATTGCCGGTCAGGGCGGCGGCGGCGCATTTGTGCTGTTTTACCTGCTCTTTCTGGTCATTCTGGGCCTGCCCATCATGACGATGGAGTTTGCGGTGGGGCGTGCTTCCCGCAAGAGCCCGGTGCGGGCCTATCAGGCACTGGAAAAACCGGGCCAAAAGTGGCACATCCACGGCTATCTTACCCTCGTGGGCTGCTACCTGCTCATGATGTTCTACACCACCGTTGCAGGCTGGATGCTGCACTATTTCTACATGACCGCAGCCGGCAAGCTGGCGGGTCTGGACGCCGATCAGGTGGCCGGTAAGTTCACCGAAATGCTGGCAGACCCCGGTGTTATGATCTTCTGGATGGTCTTTGTTGTGGCGCTGGGCGTTTTTGTGTGTGCCAAGGGCCTGCAGAACGGCCTTGAGCGCGTGACCAAGGTCATGATGATCGCCCTGCTGGTGATCATGGTGGTGCTGGCCGTCAACAGCCTGTTCATGCCCGGTGCAAAGGAGGGCCTGAGCTTCTTCCTTGTGCCTGACTTCAAGCGGATGGAAGAGGTGGGCGTGGTCAACACACTGGTGTCCGCCATGAATCAGGCCTTCTTCACCCTGAGCCTTGGCATCGGCGCAATGTCCATCTTTGGCAGCTACATCGACAAGGAGCACTCCCTGCTGGGTGAGTCCGTCCGCATCGTCATTCTGGATACCTTTGTGGCCATCACCGCCGGTCTTATCATCTTCCCGGCCTGCTTCACCTACGGCGTGGACCAGACCAGCGGCCCCAGCCTGATCTTCATTACCCTGCCCAACATCTTCGCCAATATGGCGCTGGGCCGTCTGTGGGGCACCCTGTTTTTCCTTTTCATGGCATTCGCGGCCCTGTCTACGGTGCTGGCTGTGTTCGAGAACATCATCTGCTGCGGCATGGAGCTCACCGGCTGCAGCCGAAAAAAATCCAGTCTGGTGAACCTTGTGCTCATCACGGCGCTTTCGCTGCCCTGCGTGCTGGGCTACAACCTCTGGGCATGGGACGGCTTTGCGGTGTTCGGCGGCGCTGTGCTGGACTTTGAAGACTTCCTCGTCAGCAACCTGTTCCTGCCGCTGGGCAGTCTGGTGTATCTGCTGTTCTGCGTTACCCGTTACGGCTGGGGCTGGGACAACTATAAAAAGGAAGTCAACACCGGCAGAGGCCTCAAAATGCAGGACTGGATGCGCGGCTACCTGACCTATGTGCTGCCGGTCATTGTGCTGTTCATCTTTGCCTTTGGCATCTACGATAAATTTTTTGCGTAAATATGTGTAAATAAATGACTTCGACCTCTCCGCCACCTTCGGTGACGCCTCTTCCAAAGGGAGAAAACCGGACAGAAAGATGCACTTTGCATGGACTGCCAAAGGCTCCCACTTTGGGAGAGCTGGCAAACCCGAAAGGGTCTGGCTGAGAGGGTAAGCAGGCTAACGAAAGGCTCCTCTTATTCCATAAATAAGAGGGGCTTTTTGCAGAAGAAAGGAGCTTTCCGGGATGCACATTCTGATCTGTGATGACGATGCGGCCTTTGGCACCCGCATGGCAGAATATGTGGCCGCTTACTTTGCGGCCCGCAGCATTCTGGTACAGACTGCCGTCTGCACCAGCGCGGGGCAGGCGCTGGAAACGCCGGAGCTGGAGCTGTACCAGCTGGCGTTTCTGGATGTGGACATGCCCGGCGTGAACGGTATGGCGCTGGGACGCCAGCTCAAGCAGAGATGCCCCGGGCTGAAGCTGGTATACGTATCGGCCTATCTGGAATTTGCATTGGAGGGCTATACGGTCAATGCATACCGCTACCTGCTCAAGCGGGACATTGTGCACACCCTGCCCAGCTGTCTGGACGACCTGCTGGCCGAACTGACCGACCAGCGCAAGACCCTGACGGTGCACCACAACCGCACTGCCACAGAGATCCCGCTGGATCAGATCTATTATCTGGAAAGTGATCTGCGCCAGATCAACGTTTATGGCGACATCCCCCGCCAGCCCATCTGCACCTACTACGGCAAAATCGCCGACCTGCCGCAGATGCTGTACGAGAACGGCTTTTTGCAGGTGAGTCGCAGCGATGTGGTCAACATGAAATATGTGTGCGGCATCCGCAGTTATAAGATGACGCTGAAAAACGGGGTGGAACTCAGCATCAGCCGCCCGGGCTATGCCGCTATCCGCAGCGCATATCTGGAATGGAAGGGGCAGTACGTCGATGAGTGAAGTGTTCACAGATGCGCTGCTCGGGCATCTGGTCTGTCTGGTTCAGGCGAATGCTTTTATTATGGTAGAATGGGCCTACCTTGGCAGGGGGAAATTGCGCTGGCCGGTGCTGTGGGCAGAGCTGCTGTGTATGGGGCAGCTCTGCCTGTCATTCGTGACAGAAATGTCATTTTTCAATGTGCAGAGCGTCCTGCTCAATGTGTTGTACCTTTTTGTTACGGCGCAGCTGTTTGGCGGGACGATGACGGATAAGCTCACGGCCTGCCTGATCAACGGCACCATGTGCCTGCTGGTGGAGAACACGGTCAACTATACCTACTCCTGGTTCACAGGAGTGCGCACCGGCGAAGCATGGCAGCACCCCGGCTGCCTGATCGCGCTGTGCGCCGCAAACTTCATCGTGGGTGCAGCAGTTGCGCATTCCCTGTACAGCTGGAACCAGAAGTGTGCTCTGCAGCCGCTGCAGGCGCTGGTGATGTCCTTTTTCCCCGGGGTGGCTGTGGTGCTGAACATTGTGCTGATGGTCACAGGGACCCGGCAGCCCGCCACCCTGGTGACCATGCTGCTGACCTTTGGCATGAGCGTGGCGGTGCTGGTGCATATCGCCATCGTGCAGATGTTCAACGATCAGGTGGTGCAGCGGCAGAACTCCCGCTACCGTGCTCAGCTGGAGCAGCAGCGTGCAGAAGCACTGCTGGATTCCTACACGGAGCAGCGCCGCCTGACCCACGAGTTTACCAACCACATGAGCGCTCTCAGCGCGCTGCTGGATCAGGACGACCTGAAGGGAGCCCGCACCTACCTTGCAAGCGTGAGCAAACTGGTGGCGGCAGGCACCACCATCATGGACACCCACAACCCGCTACTGGACTCCATCCTGAGCAAAAAGTACGAAGAAGCGGCCCAAAAGGGCGTGACGGTCTATTTTGACCTTTGCGACCTCAAGGAGATCCCCTTTGATGGCATGGACATGGTCATCGTGCTGTCCAATCTGCTGGACAATGCCATCCGTGCCGCAGCGCAGGCCCTGCCGCCGGAGGTGCATGTGCGCATCCGCAAAACACCGGAGGAGTACCTGCTCTCGGTGCGCAACCGCGTGCAGGATGATCTGGATCTGGAGGACAACAAGCTGCCCGGCACCACCAAAAAGGAGAGCGGCCACGGCATGGGCTTAGCCAATGTGCAGGAGGTGCTGCGCAAGTACGGCGCAGAGTATACGGTCAGCTGCCGCGACCGCTGGTTCCGCTTCACCTGCGCCATCCCGGTGTGCAATTCATGACATGAGTACCGACAGTTTATGACAAGTTTTCTGCAACAGGACCGCAACCGTGTTATACTGAAAACGGTAAAGGTGATGCCTGCACGGGCAGAGTGGATTGCGGCTGAGGCAACTCGGGAAACACTTTACATACGGTGCGGTGCTTCGGACAGCGGTGCGTGTTAAGCTGTCCGCTTTCCCTTTGCTCATTGTACCGCATGGCAGATGCCGTGCGGTTCATCTGGCGGGGCTTTCAACGGCGAGCTTTGGGGTTTGCTGCTGATAAAGTCACTCGGTACGTCGCATTTCTGTCCGGCAGATGCTGCTTGTGGGAATGGAGCATCTGCTGCACAGAGCATCTGCGTCGGTGAGAGTTCTGTCAGGTTTTTTATTGCAAAAAAGAGCTGCTGTACGGCGAAAAAACCGGGTACAGCAGCTCTTTTTTAACGTTTTGAGATGTTGGAAAAGCCGGGCCTTACTCCGGCTTTACCTGCAGCTCCTGCTCGCAGTAGATGCAGCGATATTTGCCGTTGGAGCTCAGCTCAAAGATCTGATCGCACCCTTCCTCAATGGAGGAGATGCAGCGGGGGTTCTTGCACCGCACGATGTTCACCAGACGCTTGGGAGGCTTGGGTTTTTCCTTACGCACAGCCTTGCCGTTTTCGATGATGGTCACACTGATGTTCGGGTCAAGGTAGGCCAGCACATCCAGATTCAGCCAGGAAGCATCTCCCTCCACCTTGAGGATGTCCTTGCGGCCGTTCTCGCTCTTGTTGCTGCGTGCATTCTGGATCAGTGCCACGCTGGCGGTGCGGTTGCCCGCAATGCCCAGCAGGTCCATCAGGCCGACAGCAGTGCCTGCCTTGATGTGGTCGATCACGATGCCATTCTGGATCTCGTCAATGTTCAGCATATCAGTTTTCCTCCTTAGATGCCTTGGGGTCGCGCAGGCCCAGCAGGGTCATGATCAGTGCCATGCGGACGTACACACCGTTCTGCACCTGCTCAAAATAAGCGGCGCGGGGGTCATCGTCCACATCCAGCGCGATCTCGTTAACACGGGGCAGGGGATGCAGCACCGCCATATCCGGCTTTGCAAGGCTCATCTTTTCCTTGGTGAGGATGTAGCTGTTCTTCAGGCGGATGTAGTCCTCCTCGTTGAAGAAGCGCTCCTTCTGCACGCGGGTCATGTACAAAATGTCCAGCTCCGGCATGGATTCCTCCAGACTGCGGGTCTCCTTGTAGGGGATGCCGTTGGCCTCCAGCACGTCCTTCACGATGTAGTCCGGCACACGCAGCTCTTCCGGGCTGATGAGCACGAAGCGGATGTTCTTGCAGCGTGCCATGGTCTTGATGAGGGAGTGCACGGTGCGGCCGAACTTCAGATCGCCGCACAAGCCGATCGTCAGATCATCCAGCCGTCCCATGCGGCGGCGAATGGTCATCAGGTCCGTCAGGGTCTGGGTGGGGTGCTGGTGGCCGCCGTCGCCCGCGTTGATCACCGGAATGCGGGAGTAGCGGCTTGCACGCAGCGGTGCGCCCTCTTTCGGGTGCCGCATGGCCACGATGTCCGCATAGCAGGACACCACGCGGATGGTGTCGGCTACGCTCTCGCCCTTGCTTGCACTGGATACGTTCTCACTGGGGAAGCCCAGCACATGGCCGCCCAGATTCAGCATGGCAGCCTCGAAGGAAAGGCGGGTGCGGGTGGAAGGCTCATAAAACAGGGTGGCCAGCTTTTTGTGGCTGGCTGCGTCCTGATAGGCTGCCGGGTCGTCGTGGATGCGGTCGGCCAGATCAAGCAGCGTGGAGATTTCCTGCTGGGTAAAATCCAACGGGTCGATCAGATGTCGCATGGGTACATACCTCCGTTTAAAGCAGTTTGCGTAGGATAGAAAAATCAAAGAAGTTTGTGTAGTAGCTCAGCGAACGCATCACCGGGCGGCACAAACGATTGAAACACACTTCGTCCAGCAGCAGCATGGCTTCGCCGGGGGCGAGGCGCATGGCCGAGCGGATGGCGTCATCGCCGCAGCTTGCCTTCAGGTGGGCAACATTGGAGGAGATCTGCTGGTGGCATTCCCGTTCCAGAATATCGAACACCCCGCCGGTCAGGTCGATGCGGGTATAATCCCGTGTACCGAACAATGCCCTGGGCAGGTAGTCGATGGAATAGATCACCGGGGTGGTGTCGGCCAGAATGCGCTTTTTGATGCAGATCACATCATCGCCGGGTGCGATGTCCAGATTGTGGGCCAGCTCCTCCCCGGCACGGATGGGAAAGACCTGAATGCCGTCGGCGTGGGGATAGCTGCCAAAGCTGCGGATCAGCGGGTAGTATTCCAGCTTCTGGTCCAGACGGCTGCGCAGGCTCAGCACCGTACGGTTCACCACCGTGCCAATGCCGCGCACACGCTCCACGTAACCAGCGCGTTCCATTTCGCTCAGTGCGTCACGGATGACGGTGCGGCTCACGCCCAGCTCGGCGGCAAGGTCCACCTCGGCAGGCAGACGGTCGGCCCGGGCATAGCGCCCGGTGCGCAGCTCTTCCAGCAGACTGGCAACGATGCGGTCGCTGATGACAGCGCCGCCCAACCGGCTGGAAGATGCAAGTGCAGATTCCTTCATGGTTTGGTTCCTCCGTTCACAGGCAGCGCAGGGCACTGCCGGGACTTGGAGCCTTGCGGCACACGGCCCCGCTTTGTGACCACGGCCATGCACCGCAAAACCCCTTTCTACTTTATTATAGCATAAATTGACATTTATAAAAGCGGCATTTATACTGGAATCGGCCAAAAAGTACGATTTTATTTTGGAGGGGATAGCAAGATGGAAATTTTTCTGCACAGGATATGCGGCAAAACCGCAGAGCCGCCGGTGCCCATGCTGCTGCGCCGCTGTACGGCAGAGGAAGCCCCGGCGGTGTACGCTTTGCAGAATGAGGTGCGCGCCGCCATGCCGCACCCCGAGCAGTTCGTGCCGGACACGCTGGAAAATATCACGACCTATGTCCGCAAGGACCTGTGCATTGGTGCATGGCAGGGCAGCAGGCTGGGCGGGTACCTCATCGTGCGTTTCTGCGGGCAGAGCGAGCACAACTACGCGGCCTTCATGGATGTCCCGCGTACCGAGTGGGAGCACTGGGCCAATGCCGACAGCGCCATCGTCCACGCAGACTTTCGCGGCAACGGCCTGCAAAGGCTCATGCTGGGAGCAGCCTTGCCGCTCTTCCCGGGCAGGATCACCCACATCGGGGCCACCGTCAGCCCGGAAAACCAGTACAGCCTGAACAACGCCCTTGCATCGGGCTTTGCCATCGTCTCCCGGCGGGAAATGTATGGCGGATACGACCGGTATCTGCTGAAAAAAGACTTGTAAAAAACAGGGCTGCGTCCCCAAACGGATGCAGCCCTGTTCTTCAGTCGATGGATAGTTTGAGCTTGTTTTTCATCTTGTGCCGCACCACAAGCAGACAGGCCAGATGCACGGCGGCGGTCAGCACCCAGCTGATGGGGTAGCTGATGTACAGCATGAACGGTGTGCGGTTCAGCTGGAAGAGGGTGGCGATCCACACCAGACGCAGCAGGCAGCTGCCCACAAGGCTCACCACCATGGGCAGCACGCTGTAGCCAAGGCCGCGCAGGCTGCTGGCCAGCGTGTCCATAATGCCGCACAACAGGTAGGTGCCGCAGATCACCCGCAGGCGCTCATATCCGGCGGCAATGACCGTCGCATCCGAGGAGTAGAAGTGCAGCAGCTGGGTGCCTGCCAGCACTGCACCGCCGCCCAGCACCACGCCGGTGACGATGGCGCACAGCAGGCAGTTGAGGACAACGCGGTTCAGGTTCTGGTACTTGCGTGCGCCCATGTTCTGGCTGGTGAAGGTCACCGCTGCCTGCGAAAAGGCGTTCATGGCGGTATAGACGAAGCCCTCCAGATTGGCGGAGGCCGAACTGCCTGCCACCACCGTGGAGCCGAAGGAGTTGATGGCCGACTGGATGACCACATTGGACAGGCTGAACACGGTGCTCTGCAGACCGGCAGGCAGGCCGATGAGCAAAATCTGCTTCAGGGCACCCATGTGGAAGCCCAGATGATGCAGATCCAGATGCAGAGCGCCCTCTTCCTTCATCAGCATCCGCGTCACCATGCAGGCAGAGACGGTCTGACTGATGATGGTAGCCAGTGCCACGCCTGCCACGCTCATGGAAAAGCCAATGACGAACACCAGATTCAGCACCACATTGATGATGCCTGCCGCCGCCAGACAGTACAGGGGACGCTTGGTGTCGCCCACAGCACGCAGCAGTGCCGAGCTGAAGTTGTACAGCATGGTCATGGGCATTCCGATAAAATAGATTTTAAGATACAGCGCAGAGAGATCGATCACATCCTCCGGGCAGCTCATCAGCTCCAGCAGGCCGCGGGCCGCAAAGAACCCCACCACGGCCAGCAGCACGCCGCTGACAAGGCCCAGTGTCACCGAGGTCTGCACCGTGTTCTGAACACCGCGCTCGTCCTTTGCACCAAAACAGCGTGCGGCCACCACGTTTGCGCCCAGCGAAAGCCCCACGAACAGATTCACCAGCAGATTGATGAGGGAGCCGTTGGAGCCTACTGCCGCCAGTGCGGTGCTGCCCGCAAAGCGGCCCACGACCACCACGTCTGCTGCGTTGAACAGCAGCTGCAGGATGCTGGAAGCTGCCAGCGGGATGGAGAACAGGATGATCTTTTGGAGCATTGGGCCGCTGGTCAGGTCAGCGGAGCGGCTTGTCTGAGCCATGAGAAGAGCGCCTCCTTTTTATTGTTTACGCGGAGAAGCTATTTCCTAAGCATTGCACACTGCTTAGGAGGACAGCATCTGAAATGTAAATATTTCGTAAATAAAGGGAACCGAAGGCATATTATAACGCGCGGCGCAGAAAAATACAAGTGGCACCGCTGAAAAAGACAGCTTTTTCCGGCAATGCCACAGGAAAACGGCTTTTCAGTTCGATCCAAGCACCTTCCAGTGCTCCGGTGCAGCAAAATCGCTCGTCTCGCCGTCATCGGTGTACATCCGGCAGCGGGCGCTGCCGCTTTCGTCCGGGCAGGCCCACAGGGTCAGGCCGGTCTCGTCCAGCTGGGCGGTGTAGCTGGCGGGTCTTGCCACCGGCACGGCATGGCCCGGGCGGATGAACAGCAGGACCTCGTCCAGTGCACAGCGGACATAATGGTGTCCGGCGGGCAGAAGCTCGGTGTCGTAGTCGTCCACACTGCGGATGCGGTAGAGCTTCATGGGCTCGGGCAGGTAGACATGGCGTCCGCTGGCGTTCTGGGTGTAGACAGGTGCTACCATCACACCCTCGCCCAGCAGCAACTGGTCCTGTACCTCGCGGGCGTCCGGGTCGGCGGGGAAGTCAAAGCCCAATGGCCGGAAGTAGCTGGTATTTTCCAGTGCCGCCTTCATGAACTCACTATAAAGGTAGGGCAGCAGGGCATACCGCAGCCGGAGCATCTTCCGCAGGGCGGGCAGCATATCCGCAAAACGGTAGTATTCCTGCATCCGGGAACCATCGGTGGAGTGATTGCGCATCAGCGGCGTGAATAGGCCGAACTCCAGCCAGCGCAGGGCCAGATCTGGCGTGGTATCGTAGGAAAAACCGCACAGATCCGCGCCAGTGTACAAAAAGCCGCAGAGCTGCACATTGGGCATCATCTGGATGTTGGCAAGAAGCTGTGCCCATGTGGAAGCGTTGTCGCCCAGCCAGATGCCGCCGTAGCGGTGGCTGCCGATGAAGCTGGAGCGGCTGTACAGCAAAGTGCGTCTGCCGGGGCGCAGGCTGGTAAAGGCTTCGCCTGCCGCGCGGGTCATATTGCCGCCGTAGAGGTTGTGCACCCTGTCATGGCGCACCCGTCGGCCATCCACGTCGTGGTAGAAGCTGGCGTAGTCCGCGGGGGCGTTCATCAGGCCCAGCGCGCCGCCTACCACCTTGCCGAAGAATTCATCCTGTACGATGTTGTCCTTCCGACTCAGGGCGTGCATGTCCGCAAAGAAGGCTTTCAGCCGCTCCGGTGAATAAAACAGCGCAGGTTCGTTCATGTCGTTCCAGAAGCCCTCGATGCCGCAGTCGGTCAGCGCCTTGTACTGCCGGCCAAACCACTCCCGCACCTCCGGACGCAGGAAGTCCGCAAAGTAAGCCTTGCCGGGCCACACCGCCGCCACAAAGGGCGTGCCGTCGGCTTTGGTGCAGAAGTAACCGTTTGCAAGGCCCTCGGCACAGACGGGGTTTTCCGGGTCGATGCGCACACCCGCATCGATGATGGGCACCAGCCGGATTCCCTGTGCCTTCAGTTCGGCGCTCAGGGCGGCAAGGTCCGGGAAGCGCTGTTTGTTTACGGTGAAATCCGCGTAATCCTGCATATAATCGATGTCCATGCAGATCATATCCAGCGGCAGATCGTTCTCTTTGTACTGACAGGCCACCTCCCGCACGTCCTCAGCGGTTTTGTAGCCAAAGCGGCTCTGTGCCAGACCAAAGGCCCACTTGGGCGGGATATAGCTGCGACCTATGAGCTGCCGGAACTGGCGGCTGATATCGTTCGGGTTGTCGCCGGTAATGATGTAAAGCTCATAGTCCGGCTCTTCGGTAGAAAAGCGCAGGGTGTCGTATTCGGTGTAGCCGATATCGTAACGCACTTTGCCCGGGAAATCGATGAACACGCCAAAGTATTCACAGCCCGCACCGCCATCAATGAGCAGAAAATTGTGCGCACCATAGTAGGAAAGCTTATCCTCGCTGTGGCGGGCTTCATCGGTGTTGTTGGTAACGTAGTGCCAGCCGCGCTTGTTGATGCCGCGCGGCATTTCGCCCAGACCGTACACGATGGCATCCGGAGCCATCCGGTATTCCCAGCCGCCTTTCTCAGCGGTGAGAAAGGGCACCGGCCCGGCGGAAACGGGAATGTCCTGCACCACACTGTCGGTGGGCAGGGGAGCGCCAAAACGGAAATGCTGGATCATAAGCGTGAAACCTCCTGTTGGAACTCCTTCAGTCAAACCCTGTGGGTTTGCCAGTGCTCCCCACTCTGTCGCCTTTGGCGACATCTCTCCCCGGCGCGGGGAAAGTCTTTTTCAGTGAGGGGGCTGTTGAGCGAAAGCGAGACTGGGGGAGTTGACTTCTCATTTTCTTTATCTTACGTCCTTCTACCGCACAAAACAAGAGACAAAACCGGCGTTTTTCTGCAATAAAACCGGCAGAATGCAGCCAAATTATCAAAATACCGGCATCTGTTACGGTATACGATTGCAAATGGAGAAGGATGCTGGTATACTGATAACGCTGTTCCAGGGTGTATCTGAAAACAAAGAAATAGACGATCTTTTCGACTTTTCAGGGACACCTTGGCAGAACAATGGCAAAAAAATGGAGGAAGCTCATGTATCGTAACGGTATCAAGCGCCTGCTGGCGATCGTGCTGTCCCTGTGCGGCATGGTCTGCCTGTCATGGCTCTTTCTGATCCTGGCCGTGGCCATCAAGCTGGATTCGCCCGGCCCAGTTTTCTTCAAACAGAAACGTGTGGGCATTGGCAAAAAGCACTTTTACATTTTAAAGTTCCGTACCATGCGCATCGACACGCCCCACGATATGCCCACCCACCTGCTCCACGATCCGGACCAGTATATCACCCGGATGGGGCATTTCCTGCGCAAGACCAGTCTGGACGAGCTGCCCCAGCTGTGGAACATCTTTGTGGGAGATATGGCGGTCATCGGCCCGCGGCCTGCGTTGTGGAACCAGTATGATCTGCTGGCAGAGCGCGACAAGTATCATGCCAACGATGTGCGCCCGGGCCTGACCGGCTGGGCACAGATCCATGGCCGCGATGAGCTGGAGATCGCGGAGAAAGCAAAGCTGGATGGCTGGTATGTGGAGCATCTGAGCTTTGGGCTGGATGTGAAATGCTTCTTCGGCACCATTGCCGCTGTGCTCAGGCACGACGGCGTGGTGGAGGGCGGCACGGGCACTCTGCACGAAGAAACAGGCAAAGAGAACCATTAAGAATAGCCGCCGCGTGCCGCAACCCGAATATTTTCAGCGGAAAAATATTTTTTATTTGCAGTTCTGAAAAATCTGCGGATTTTTCAGAACTGCTTTTTCACAGAAAGGGTTGTGGACGGAAACTGCATTTTGCCTTGCGAACTCGAAATCACCATATCTCTTGATTTATCCCCGGAAAAGCGTATAATAAAACAGTACACAAGACGTCAAAGGAGGATTCCTGTATTATGGAACGCACCTATATCAACGAGGCCCAGAAGGCCATCGGCGGCACGGTCAAGGTGCAGGGCTTTATCGAGAACCTGCGCAACAGTAAGTATATGGCCTTTATCGTGCTGAAGGATATTACCGGCAAACTGCAGATCACGGTGGAAAAGGAAGATCACCCCGATCTGGTGGATACCATCGATAAGCTCACCCCGGATTCCGTCATCACCGTCACCGGCAAGGTGGTGGAAAACGACTACGTCAAGATGGGCGGCGTGGAGATGATCCCCGAGTCCATCGAGATCGAGAGCATTGCCGATGCACTGCCCATCGTCCGCAAGGAGATCGCAGCCACCAAGAAAAAGAAGGCGGTGGAGCGCTCCAGCATCGACCAGCGCATCGACTACCGCTGGATCGACCTGCGCACCGACGAGAACCAGCTGATGTTCAAGGCACAGAGCTGCTTCGTCAACGCCATGCGCAAGTTCCTGCTGGACCGTAACTTCATCGAGATCCACACCCCCAAGCTGATCGCTGCTGCCAGCGAGAGCGGCTCTGAGGTGTTCAAGGTGGATTACTTTGACCGCAATGCCTATCTGGCACAGAGCCCCCAGTTCTACAAGCAGATGGCCATGGCTGCCGGCTTTGAGCGCATCTTCGAGACCGGCCCCGTGTTCCGCGCCGAGAAGAGCTATACCAACAAGCACTCCACCGAGTTCTCCGGCTTCGATCTGGAGTTCAGCTACATCACTTCCTATAAAGACGTGATGAAGATGGAAGAGGAGCTGCTGACTGCCGGTCTGCAGGCCGTCAAGGACAACTACGGCGATCAGATCAAGGAGATGTTCGGTCAGGAAGTCATCGTGCCCACCACCCCGTTCCCGGTGGTCAAACTGGCAGACCTGTACAAGGGCTTGGAAGAAGAGTTCGGCTATACCGTCGATGAGAGCGAGAAGGGCGACCTGACCACTGAGGCCGAGCGCCTGAGCTATGAGTGGGTGAAGAAGCACTACGGTCACGAGTTCCTCTTCATTACCGATTATTCCGCCGAGAAGCGTGCTTTCTACCACATGCGGGATGAGAACGGCGTGCCGCAGGGCTACGACCTGATCTGGCGTGGTGTTGAGATCACCACCGGTGCTCAGCGTGAGCACCGCTACGAAGTGCTGAAGAAGCAGGCTGAGGAAAAGGGTCTGGCCGAGGATGTCAAGTTCTATCTGGAGTTCTTCCAGTACGGCTGCCCGCCCCACGGTGGTTTTGGTCTGGGCATCGACCGCCTGACCATGCTGCTGTGCGGCCTGACCATCAAGGACGCCGAGTTCCTGTTCCGCGGCCCCAACCGCCTGACTCCGTAATTTCATAGGAACCATACCGAGAGCTGCTGTGCATTTTGCGCGGTGGCTCTCTTTTTGTTGGACGATTTAAAATGGCTCCGCTTCGCTCTGCCATTCTTAGCGGAAAATAATTTTTAGATTTTGGTCTAGCGGAATGCCTGCGGGCATTCCGCTAGACCATTTTCACAGATGGGGCTGTGACGGAAAACGGCTTTTGCATGGCATCAGTATCGATTGCAATAAGAAGGTGTCCGGCTTTGCCAGAGGGAGTTCAGCCGTCCCCTTGGGAGAAGGGAAAGCATCCTCGCCCTCTCAGTCAAATCCTTCGGATTTGCCAGCTCCCCCGAAAGGGGGAGCTTCTGACGCATCCGCAAGGCTTGCATTTTATCTGGAAACTGCGCCGTTACTGCAAAAAGCTCCCCCTTCGGGGGAGCTGGCGAACGAATGTGAGCCTGAGAGAGTTCAGCATGCTGAAAGCAAACGAAAAAGCCTATTCCACAGCGCCGCGCTTTCGCAGAAAGCGGCGCTGTAAATGCTGTTTCCTTCTACGACCCCATCTGTGAAAAAGCAATTCAGGAAAATCTGTAGATTTTCCTGAATTGCAATTATAAAATAAATTTTCCGCTGAATATGCCCAGAGCAAGGCGGAGGACATCCAAAATCGTTCCGGCATAATGCCCCGCCCTGTTTCATACGATACAACAAGCGGACCGGAAACCTGTCCGGTGCACAGCGCAAACGGGAAGGGGAGAGCAATTTGGCAAATCAGGAACAGAATGGCATCTGCCGTGAGATCGGCGCACGCACCGGCGGAGATATCTACATTGGGGTGGTGGGCCCGGTGCGCAGCGGCAAATCCACCTTCATCAAGCGTTTCATGGAGCAGCTGGTGCTGCCGGCCATCGGCCCGGCGGCAGCCCGGGAACGTGCCCGGGACGAGCTGCCTCAGTCGGCCGCGGGCCGTACCATCATGACCACCGAGCCGAAATTCATCCCGGAAACGGCCGTGCCCCTGCAATTGGAGGGCGGCGGCGAGTGCAGGGTGCGGCTCATCGACTGCGTGGGCTACATGGTGGAGGGGGCCATGGGACACGAGGAAAACGACAAGCCCCGCATGGTCAAGAGCCCATGGTTCGACCACGAGGTCCCCTTCGATCTTGCCGCCGAGACGGGCACCCGCAAGGTGATCTGCGAACATTCCACCATCGGCATTGTGGTCACAACCGACGGTTCGGTAAGCGACATCCCGCGGGAGGGCTATGCCAGAACTGAGAAGCGCATCGTGGAAGAACTGGATGCGCTGGGCAAGCCCTACATCATCCTGCTCAACAGCACCCACCCGGATGCCCCGGAGACGAAGCAACTGGCCGAGGGCATGGCCCGGGACTACGACCACACCGTTCTGCCGGTGAGCTGCGTGGATCTGGACGCGGAGGCACTCGGCAGCATCCTGCGGCAGGTCCTGTACGAGTTTCCGGTGAGGGAGCTGGATTTTGCCCTGCCGCGCTGGGTCACGATGCTGGAAAACGGCCACTGGCTGCAGACGCAGGTGTATGATGCCGCCATGCAGCTGGCAGAGAAGGTCTCCCGCATGAAGGATGTTCCGGCCGGGAGCGACACATCGGCATTGGAATGCGACGCGGTGCAGCGGTCATCCATCAGCGGCATCGACCTTGCGGCCGGCAGCGTGCGCATCACGGTGGAGCTGAAACCGGAGATTTTTTATCAGGTGTTGAGCGAACAGACCGGCCTTGCCATTGGTGATGAAGCGGGCCTGATGCCCTGCATCATGGAGCTGGCGCGGGCAAAGCGCGAGTACGAGAAGGTGCGCAGTGCCCTTGAGCAGGTGGAAGCCACCGGCTATGGCATTGTGATGCCTTCGGTCAACGAACTGAAGCTGGAACAGCCCCAGATCGTGCGGCAGGGGGCAAGCTATGGGGTCCGTCTGGAAGCCTGCGCGCCATCCATCCAGATGCTGAAGGCGACCATCCACACCGAACTCAGCCCTATCGTGGGCACCGAAAAGCAGAGCGAGGAGCTTGCCCGCAGCCTGCTGGCCGGTTTTGAGGACGACCCGGAGAAACTGTGGGAATCCAACATCTTTGGCAAGAGCCTGCACGAGCTGGTGAACGAGGGCCTGCAGAGCAAGCTGCTGCATATGCCGCAGGAGGCCCGCACCCGGCTGCAGGAAACGCTGGAACGGGTCATCAATGAGGGCTGTACCGGACTCATCTGCATTCTGATTTGATTTTATATTGAGAATGGCCTCCGTTTTACTCTGGCCATGCTCAGCGGAATTATTTTTATATTCAAAAACCGGAAAAGTCTGCGGACTTTTCCGGTTTTTTGCTTTCACAGTAAAGGTCGTAAGGAAAAAATGCAGTTTGAAATTTGGGTACTTCTCGTGAAAAAAGCGGTTTGGAGGTGTCCGCAGACACTTCCAAACCGCAAATAAAATCATGAAATTTCCGCTGAAAATATTCGGGTTGCGGCACCCTGCATCTGCTTCGTGCCTTGGAGCGGCACTCGCATCTTGCAGGCCGCGGCCCCAACAGCTCCTCCCTGTTTCAGCCACTGGCCGCGGTCGTCGCCGTTGCAAAGCGTGCGCGGCGGCCATTCCAAATCGTTACTTCTCTTCTTCGGTCAGCTTATTGATGAGCATTTGGTAGATCTCGTTGCCCTTGAGGATGAACTGCTTTTTGATCAGGTCAGCCGAAAGGCGGTCGGGAGCCCCCAGCTCCAGACAGAACAGCTCCGCATCCAGCCCCTTTACGGTGCAGCGTACGGTGCAGTGACCGTCTGCCTTTTCGGTGATGCTGGCGCTGTACTTGGCCTCCTTGCGGGCCCAGGTCTGGCAGCGCAGCACAGCGGCCACAGCGCGTTCCCGCACACTGCGGGGCAGGTCGTAGGCAAGCTCCTGCGCCACCTTGCGGCCTTTATCGGTAATGGTGTAGCTGCCCTTTGTCAGGGTGACGAGCTGTTGCTTGGTGATATCGTCCAGACACGAGCCGATCTCAAAATAATTCACCAGAGCTTCTTCCATCAGGGCGTTTTCAATCTCCTGCCGGGCAATGGGTCCGGCATTTTTGACCAGATAGCACAGCAGCAGCCGGATCTCGGTGCTGCTGGTCAGCCCGCCGGGACGTACACCGGCGGTAAAAGCATCATTAGCGGCCATCGTTCCATACATCCCCCTTGCATTCCTTTTCTTTTATAGTATAAAGGGTTTCACGCCGGATTGCAAGCCGCAGCGGCAAAATCTGTCTCGATCCGCTTCGGGCTTTCCGGTGTGGAGTAGACCCACCGGTCAAGACGGCCCTCGGTGATGAAGTATTTCAGCTCGAACCGGTGGCGCTGGTTCAGGGAATGGTTCACGATCACCAGCTTGATCTTCATCTTTTCCGGCAGGATGTTCTTGATGTAGACGCTGACAGCCTGCCCGGGGGTCAGGTCGGCACAGCTCTCCGCAAGGCCGGCCAGATTGGGTGCGATCTCGATGAAGGTGCCGTATTCCTCCACGCTGCGCACGATGCCCACCACGGTCTCGCCCACGGTGAACCCGGCGGCGTTTTCCTCCCAGGTGCCCAGAAGCTCCCGGATGGTCAGCACAAAGCGGCCCTGCAGGTCCCGGCTCTTGATGGCGCATAGGATCTGCTGCCCCACGCTCACCCGGTCGGCAGGGGAGGAGATGCGGCTCACCGACATGCAGTCGATGGGCAGCAGGGCGCTGATGCCGCAGCCTACGTCACAAAAGGCACCAAAGGGTTCAATGTGGGTCACCGTGCAGGGCAGGATATCGCCGGGCTGCAGGGCGTCCAGATAGTCGGCCTTGCACATCCGCTGTGCCTCAGCACGGGAAAGCCGGTACACCGGCTGTCCGGTCTCGTCGGTGTCCAGCGACTCAATGACAAAGCAGGTGGGGCGGCCTACCCGGGTCAGTACGGCAATGTCCCGCACGGTGCCGTTCTCGGCGCCGTCGGCGCACTGGGCAAAGGGCATCACGGCCTTCACTCCGCCCAGCTCAAACCGCAGCTGACGCTGGGTGTCAAAGGCCAGAGCGGTGGATTGCAGGATCTCGCGGCTGGCCATAGCAGCACGCAGCTCAGCGGCGGTCATGCGGGCAGCAGAACGGTAGCTGCCTTCGGTACGATATGCATGCATCATCTTTCATTCCTCTTTCTGTTGTTTTTGGGAGCTGGACAGGTGCTGTCTGGGAAAGCCAGCTCCATTTCATTAAAACTTATGCATCTGCTATTGCGGATATTTGCATTTTATGCGGCTTTGCATTATACTATATTTGTATGCGCTGTGCCCGGCACACCGGGGGCGCGCACACGCGCCGCCTGCCCACAGACGACTGAAAAAGGCAGGCAGAAGGGAGAAGCCAAGGTTATGGACATTGCTGTAGGCGATACCATCCTCACCCGCAAAAAGCACCCCTGCGGTGCGCAGAGCTTTGAAGTGCTGCGCGTCGGCATGGATTTCAAGATCCGGTGCACTGGCTGCGGGCATGAGGTGATGCTGCCGCGTGCTAAAATTGAAAAGAACATCAAAAAGGTGATAAAGCCCGGGCAGGTCTAGCGTCCGGCACAGCTCGCATGGGAAACGTATGCCTTTGCATGTGCGGGTCTGAGACGTACCCTGCCGGGGCGTCCTGCTGCGCTGCAGATGCAGATTTGAGTTGTTAGGAGAACTGCCGGAATTATGCCGAACATGTTTACCCAAATGGATGCTGTCTGCCATCGCTTTGAGGAGCTTTCCGTCCGCCTGAACCAGCCGGATGCCGCTGCCGACCCTGCGCTGTTCCGCAAGCTGATGCGGGAGTATCACGACGCAGAGCCTGTTGTGCAGGCCTACCGGGAGTGGCAGACTGCACAGGATCATCTGGAACAGGCAAAAGCCCTGCTGGAAGAGTCTGGTGCTCTTGACCCGGACTTTAAACAGATGATACAGCAGGAAATCAGCGAAAAAAGTCAAGATGTGGAAAAACTGGAAAATAATCTCAAAATTATGCTGCTGCCCAAAGATGTGAACGATGGCAAAAATGTCATTGTGGAGATCCGCAGCGGCGCAGGCGGCGAGGAAGCGGCCCTGTTTGCCCACAGTCTGCTGCGCATGTACACCATGTATGTGCAAAGCAGGGGATGGAAGCTGGAAATGCTCAACCTGAACGAGACCGAGCTTGGCGGCGTGAAGGAAGCCATCTTCTCGGTGGATGGTGCCGGGGCCTACAACCGCCTCAAGTACGAGAGCGGTGTGCACCGGGTGCAGCGCGTGCCGGAGACCGAGACCCAGGGCCGCATCCACACCTCTACCGCCACGGTGGCCGTTATGCCTCAGGCCGAGGAAGTGGACTTTGCACTGGATTTGAAAGACCTGCGCATCGACACCTTCCGCTCCTCCGGCGCGGGCGGTCAGCACATCAACAAAACCTCCAGCGCCATCCGTGTGACACATATCCCCACCGGCACGGTGGTAGAATGTCAGAACGAGCGCAGCCAGTTCCAGAACAAGGATAAGGCACTGGAGATCCTGCGCAGCCGCCTGCTGGCACAGAAGCAGAAACAGCAGCAGGACGCCATCAATTCGGAACGGCAGGGGCAGGTGGGAACCGGCGACCGCAGCGAGAAGATCCGTACCTACAACTTCCCGCAGGACCGCTGCACCGACCACCGCATCGGCCTGACCGTACACAATCTGGATAAGATCATGGACGGCAATCTGGACGATGTGATCGATGCACTTGCCACCCGGGAACAGACCGAAAAACTGCAGAAGCTCAACGAACAACACTGAAAATATGATTTCAAAATAATACGTTGTACTGCTGAAATATGCCGAAAAGCAAAAATACTTTACAGATAGAAAGAACGATGATCCGTATGGAATTTAAAACTGAAGTTTTATCCGCTGCAGAAGAAAAAAGCATTGAAAAAGCGGCTGCCCTGCTGCAGAAAGGCGAGCTGGTGGCACTGCCCACCGAGACGGTTTACGGCATTGCTGCCGATGCACGCAACGGCGAGGCGGTCAAAAAGATCTTTGTGGCGAAGGGACGTCCGCAGGACAATCCCCTCATCGTCCACGTCACCGGCCCGGAAATGCTGCCCGGCCTTGTCAGCGAGGTGCCGGAGCGCGCCCAGCTGCTGATGGCGGCGTTCTGCCCTGGCCCGCTCACCATTATCATGCCCCGCGGCCCGGAGGTGGCAGCGGAGTGCTGTGCAGGTCTGGACACCGTGGGCATCCGGATGCCCAGCCACCCGGTGGCCCGTGCAGTCATTGAAAAGAGCGGCTGCGCCTTTGCCGCCCCCAGCGCCAATCTTTCCGGCAAGCCCAGCCCCACCAACGCGCAGGATGTGTTCACCGATATGGACGGCCGCCTGCCGCTGATTCTGGATGGCGGCGAGTGCGATGTGGGCGTGGAAAGCACCGTGGTGTCGGTGGTAGGCGAAAAGCCCACCCTGTTCCGTCCGGGCCACATCACGCTGGAAGACCTCGAGCGTGCCCTCGGTGAAGAGGTGGAAGTGTCCAAGGCCATCCTTGAAAAGCTGCCGGAGGGTGCTGTGGTGCGCAGCCCCGGCATGAAGTACAAGCACTATGCGCCCAAGGCAGATGTGACCCTGCTGGACGGCACCTTTGAGCAGTTCAAGGCATATGTGGACGCCCACGCTGACCAGAATCCCAGCTGCCTGTGCTTCACCGGCGAGGCGGAAAAGCTGGGTGTGCCCTGCGTGGAGTATGGCCGCGAGGGGGACGGTGCCGATCAGGCAAAGCACATCTTCCGCTCTCTGCGTGCGCTGGATGAGCAGGGCGATGCGGTGGTCTACGCCCGCTGTCCCAGAAAAGACGGCCTTTCCATGGCGGTGTACAACCGCCTGATCCGCGCTGCGGCTTTCCGGGTGATCGAGCTATGATCTGTTTGGGGATCACCGGCCGCAGCGGCTGCGGAAAATCTACGGTCACGGCGGTGTTTTCGGCCCACGGCGTGCCGCTGGCCGACGCCGACCAGATCAGCCGCGAAATTTTGCTGCCCGGCTCGCCGCTGCTGCCAAAGCTGGCGCAGCGGTTCGGCGCGGACATTTTAAAACAGGACGGCACATTGAACCGCCGCCTGCTGGCCGACCGTGCTTTTGCCACCCCTGAGGGCAAAGCAGCGCTGGACAGCCTGACCCATCCGGAGATCGTCCATCGCATCCGTGCGGCAAAGCAGGCGGCACTGGATGGCGGAGCACCGCTGTTCGTGCTGGATGGTGCGGTCATCGTGGGGACTGCGGCACAGGCCGAGTGCGACCGCCTGTGCGTGGTCACGGCACCTTTTGAGACCAGTGTGGCCCGCATCGTGGCCCGGGACGGCATTTCGGCTGAAATGGCTGCCCGCCGCCTGAACGCACAGACGCCGGAAACCGTGCTTACCGCACAGGCAGACTATGTTCTGCGCAACGACGCAGACCTTGCACATCTGCAGGCTGCGGCTGAGGAGCTGTATGGGAAGCTTCTGGCAGAAGGAGGTGCGGGAAAAGAGCTTTGAACGAACGATATAACGAACAAGATCCTGCACCGCAGTACGACCCGGAGGCGGCCCGCATTCGCCGCGCTCTCCGCGCCCAGAAGGCACGCCGCCGCAAAAAAATGCGCAGCCGCAGGCTGTTCCTGCTGGGCATGGCGCTGATCCTGCTGTTTGTGCTGGTGCCCAACTTGTGGGGCAGGGCAGAACGGCTTTTATACCCCCGTAAGTACGAAGCGCTGGTGGAGCGCTGGGCCGACACCTACGACCTCGACCCGCTTCTGGTGGATGCCTTCATCCGCACCGAAAGCGGCTTTGACCCGCAGGCCACTTCCACTGTGGATGCCCGGGGCCTGATGCAGATGACCGAGGAGACCTTTATCTGGCTGCGCAGCAAGATCGCACCGGACGAAGGCCTGCTCTTTGCAAATCTCTATGACCCGGAGACCAGCATCCGGTTCGGATGCTATTACCTGCACCTGTGCATGGAGCGCTACAACGGCGATGTTGCCACTGTCGCTGCCGCTTATCACAGCGGGTGGGGCACGGTAGATGCTCTTTTGCAGATGGAAGAGCACTCCGCAGACGGCGAAACGCTGCAGGGCTTTCCCTATAACCAGATGAATCACTACGTAAAAAAGATCACTTTCTGCTATGCGGAATATCAGCGCATCTATGCAGGAAGCTGAGAGGAGATAAGGAAAATGAGCGAAAAACTTACCGCAAAGCAGGCTGCCGAACAGCTGCTTTATAAGCCGGAGTATGCTGCCGACAAGAGCACCGGCGTCAAGAAGGAAGCCGCAGCCTTTGCTGAGGGCTACAAGGCGTTTCTGAACGCCGCCAAAACCGAGCGCGAAGCGGCTGCCGTCAGCGAAAAAATGCTGCTGGAAGCTGGCTACGAAAAATTTGAGCCGAAAAAGACCTATGCCCCCGGCCAGAAGATCTACTTTGTGCAGGAGCACAAGGCGGTGGTGGCCGCTACCATCGGCCGGAGATCTTTTGAAGAGGGCTTCCGTCTGGTCATTGCCCACATCGACAGCCCCCGGCTGGATTTGCGCCCGAATCCGCTGTACGAGGCCGACCATTTCAGCTATTTCAAGACCCACTACTACGGCGGTATCCGCAAGTATCAGTGGGGCACCATGCCGCTGGCCATCCACGGCGTGTTCACCCGTGCAGACGGTTCCAGCGTTTCGGTGTGCGTGGGTGAGGATGAGAGCGACCCCGTGTTCTGCATCACCGACCTGCTGCCCCATCTGGGTGCCGAGCAGAACGACCGCAAGCTCAGCGAGGGCATCAAGGCAGAAGAGCTGAACGTTCTCATCGGTTCCGATGCCGTGGAGGACGCCGACATCAAGGAAGCCGTCAAGCTCAACACCCTGATGCTGCTGCATGAAAAGTACGGCATCACCGAGCGGGACTTCACCCGTGCCGAGATCGAAGTGGTGCCCGCCTACAAGGCCCGGGACGTGGGCTTTGACCGCGCCATGGTGGGCGGCTACGGCCACGACGACCGGGTGGACGCCTATCCCGCACTGATGGCAGAGATCGAGACCAAAGACCCGGTGCACACCACCGTCTGCGTGCTGACCGATAAGGAAGAGATCGGCTCCGACGGCGTCACCGGCATGCAGAGCATGTATGTGTTCCACTTCATGCAGCTGCTGTGCCGCGCAGCCGGTCAGGACGATATCCTTGCCTTCCGCAACAGCGTCTGCCTGTCTGCGGACGTGACCGCTGCCTACGACCCCTCCTGGTCCGGTGCCTTTGAAAAGCAGAACGGCACCTACGCCGGCCGCGGTGTGGCATTCTTCAAGTATACCGGCAGCCGCGGCAAGAGCTCTGCCAGCGATGCCAACGCCGAGCTGGTAGGGGACATCACCCGCCTGCTGGACGCCAACGATGTGGCGTGGCAGATCGGTGAACTGGGCCGTCTGGATCTTGGCGGCGGCGGCACCATTGCCAAGTATGTGGCAAACCGGGGCATCCCCGTGCTGGACATCGGTGTGCCGGTGCTGTCCATGCACTCGCCCTTCGAGGTCATCCACAAGACCGACCTGTACATGGCCTACCGTACCTTCTCGCTGTTCTGCCAGAACGCGGAATAAAGATTTAGCCCCGGATCGCCCGCAGCCGCGCGCATTCCGGGGCTTTTTTCAAAAAATGCTTGACCTTCAAGTGTCTTTAAGGTGTAATGTGAGTGCGGAGGTGAAGCAAATGAACATCAAACAGGCTTCGAAACAAAGCGGGGTGTCCGCCCCCAATATCCGCTTCTATGAAAAAGAGGGGCTTTTGAACCCTGCCCGGCTGCCCGGCAACGATTACCGCGACTACACAGAACAGGACATCCGCACTCTTCGGTTCATCCGAATGCTGCGGATGCTGGATGTGCCGCTTCCGGTCATCCGGTCCGTGCTGGCGGGCGATGCACCGCTGGGGAATATTCTGCGGGAGCAGCAGACCGCACTGGAACTGCGCGCAAAGCAGCTGGAAGGGGCGGCGCGGTTTTGCGCCGAACTGGCCCGGCAGGACCCGTCTGCGGCGTCGCTGGATGTGGACGCCTGCCTGTCCCGGATGGAAGATCCCGCGCAGCCGCAGACGTTTTTCTCCGGCTGGGTGCAGGATTACCGCACGCTGGCGCAGGTGCAGCATCAGAAGCACTTTTTCTTTATCCCGCAGGGCAGCATCAACACGCCGCAGGAGTTTACGGCAGCCCTGCAGGCGTATGCAGAGGAACGCGGGATGCAACTCAGCCTGACCAAAGAGGGAATGTACCCGGAGTTTTCGTTGGACGGGATCTCGTACAAAGCCTACCGCAACCCGGGCAAGTACCGTGACGAGGTCTGCTGCGACGCCGTCCATCCGGAACAGCTGAACACTGGACTGCCGTCCCGCCGGGAACGGCAGCTGCGGGTCCTGCGGGTCCTTCTGCCTGCGGCATGCACCTTTGCCGCCATCCTGACGGCAGGCTGGATAGCGACCGGAGGGACAGACTGGCTCTGGCTGGCGGCACTGGCAGCAGCGGGGGTCCTGCTGGGCCGATGCTTTGAACACCGGCTGTAACCGGGCTGGTCTGCTCAGCTCAGCGGCAGAGCCTCAGCAACGGTCAAAAAAGTGTAACCGTTGTCTGCATACCACCGGATGATGTCGGGCAGCGCCTCGGCGGTGGTGCGGGTGGTGGCGGAATCGTGCATCAGAACGATGCAGTTCGTCTGCTGCCCGGTCTCCCGCACCACATTGCGGAAAATGGTGTCCGCGTTTGGATGCCCACCTACAGCGTCCTCGGCGCAGACGTTCCAGTCCACCCACTGCCAGCCCTTCTGCTCTACTTCGGCTTTCAACTGTTTCATCAGGCCTTTCCCGCCGTAGCGTCGGCTCACCGTGTTGGTGCTGCCGCCGGGGAACCGCAGATACCGGATGCTTTCTGCGTCCACATAGGGAGCAATGCGCTCCTTCAGCAGTGCAATGTCCGCCCAGTAGGCTTCGCTGCTGCGGTAGATATCGCTGTACTCGTGGGAAGCAGAGTGCAGTGCGATCTGATGCCCGGCACTGACCGCTTCGGTGAGCAAGGGCAGATACTTTTCGTTGTGGCCGGTAGCTACCACAAAAAAGGTGGCGTGCACCCCTGCAGCGTTCAGGGCATTGAGCACATCCGGCGTGGTCTTGCTGGGGCCGTCATCAAAGGTCAGGCAGACCCACTTTTCCGGAAGGACAGGGGCAGCGGGCTCTGCCTGCACCGGAACAGAGATGGCAGGGGAGAGCACCGAGGTGTCCGGTACCGGGGTCAGATCCTGCGCCTGACATCCGGTGACGACTGGCGGCGCAGCAGATACAAACCCCATGATAAGGGCAAACAACATCATCACTGCCACTCTGGCCCGCCTGCGCCGGGCAAGGTATTCTGATCGTTTCAAGGGCAAAACCTCCTTTGCCTGCATGGCTTGCTCTTATCAGAATATGAACGGCAGCAGATTCTATGAAAGACAGGAACCCAAAGAAAAAGCCGGTGCGTGCAGCATCGGCTTTTAAGCAGGAAGATTATGGAACAACTTGTATCAATAAAAACGGTGGAACGCTGAATTGTGCGGGAACGACACTCACCCCACCCGCTGCCGTTTATCCAGCCGCATCTTGTCAGCTATCATTGCAATGAACTCGCTGTTGGTGGGTTTTCCGCGCAGGTTATGGATGGTGTAGCCGAAGTAGCTGTTGAGGGTGTCCACATCACCCCGGTCCCATGCCACCTCGATGGCGTGGCGGATGGCGCGCTCCACCCGGCTGGCGGTGGTGCCGTTTTTCTTGGCGATTTCCGGGTAGAGGCGCTTGGTCACGGCGTTGATGTACTCCGGCTCGTTCATGGTGAGCAGGATGGCATCCCGCAGGAACTGGTAGCCCTTGATATGGGCAGGTACGCCGATCTGGTGCAGGATTTCGGTCACGGTCAGTTCATCGCTGTCTACGCTGGTGTGCAGGATGCGGTTTTCCGTCCCGAGCGCAGCCTTGAGGACCCGGGCGGCAAGCACGGTCTCATCAAAGGGCTTTACAAAATAGTAGGAGAAGCCCTCATCCAGCAGCTCCTGAACCATTTCCTCGCTCTGGAAAGCGCCTGTCACGAAGAAGGAAGTGTGCCGTTCCCCGGCGGCATTGTAGCGCTGCTTGACTGCCAGGGCATCCAGCCCGGGCATAAAGGCATCCAGCAGCACTACCTGCGGACGCACAGCCAGCATTTTCTGCAGCACCTTGTTGCCGTCCTTTTCCACGACGGTCACATCCACACCCTTCTGCTCCAGTGCCTCACGGCAGGCGGCAGTAATTTGTGCACCAGTGTCTGACATCAAAAATCTCACTTTGTCCATGGTTGTTTCCTCCAATGTGTGCAGTTCCCTTAACACCATGGATTTTACCATAATTTTCCAGAACTTTCAACGGCTTATATTGGTAAATTTTGGCAAAGAAAATCGAAATGCGCAAATTTTTTTGCAAATCAGCTTTATGGCTGCGCAGCATTGTCTATTTTTTCAATGGAATGCGCCTGTTTCAGCATGGTCTGCGCAAAAATGCCGTAGCCGCGTGTCGGGTCATTTACCAGTACGTGGGTCACGGCACCCACCAGCCTGCCGTTCTGCAGGATGGGGCTTCCACTCATGCCCTGCACGATGCCGCCGGTCTTTGCCAGAAGCCTCCGGTCCGTCACATGCAGGATCATGTTGCGGTGCGGGTCGGCATCGTTTACCTTTTCAATGCGGATCTGGTAATGCTGGGGCGCTTCTCCGTCCACTGTGGTCCAGATCTCTGCATCGCCGGGCACAATCTCCTGCGCAAAAGCGATCTCTGCTTCCGGGCCGGAAAATACAGTGCGTGTCCGGCCATAGACCCCGGTCTCGCCGTTGATGCAGATACTGCCCAGCGCATGGGTGCTCAGAAAGCGGCCTTTCAGCTCACCCGGGCTGCCCACAGTGCCGCTGGTACACCCCACGATCTGGCAGGGGACGATCTCGCCGCTGCGCAGCGCAACGCTTTCGCCGGTATCACTGTCGCTGATGGGATGCCCCAGACCGGCAAACACCCCAGCATCGTTGTCCACAAAGGTCATGGTGCCTACGCCTGCGGAGGAATCACGCACCCACATCCCGGCGCGCCACTGCCCGGCGGTGCTGTCCCATGCGGGCGTGAGCTGAGTCTGGAACTGTTCACCCTCGCGGATATAGATCAGCCGCACCGGGGCGCCTGCTGCGGCTTCCAGTGCATCGTGCACCGCATCGTTGGTCTCGGTCAGAACGCCGTCCATGCGCACCACGCGGTCACCCAGCCGAAGCCCGGCTTTCTTGGCGGGGTTTACGGTGCCTTCGGCCGTGTTCAGATCGGAAAAGCCCACGATGAGTGCCCCCTCTGAGAACATTTTGACTCCGAAAGGTGTGCCACAGACTGTGACAGCAGGCCGGGTCTCCACAAGGGCGCGCACGGTTTTGATGGGCAGCCAGCCGCCCAGCGACAAAGTGACCTGATAGCTGCCTACAGCCTGCGTGCTGGCGGCATTGCGGGAGCCGGTGCTGCGCAGAGGCTCGATGAAGGAAAAGCGGGGCAGGGAAAGGGACTGCCCGGGCTCCAGCAGGATCTCAGAGGGCAGACTGTGCCAGAGCCATCCCAGCGCGGCCAGAATGGCAACCAGAAGATAAGCTGCCGCAATGCGAAAAAAGCGGCGGAGTTTTGCTCTGCGCATGGGAACCCCCTTCCGGCGTCGCAGAATGATACGACTGTCCGGCGATAGTATGCGCGGGAGCAGGTGAAAATATCAGTGCAGTGATTGACTTTTGTGCATGGAACTGATACTATATTAGAGCAGTTTCTTTAAAGCTACACAAATACACATTTGCGGGTATGGTGGAATTGGCAGACGCGCAGGATTTAGGTTCCTGTGCCGCAAGGCGTGTGGGTTCGACCCCCACTACCCGCATAAGAGAAAAAGCACGTTGGTTCGTTCAGAACCGGCGTGCTTTTTCTTATCATGGTAACACTTTTGGTAACACTATTAAATTTTCAGACTGCTCTCACCGCCGCGTTGTACAGCATTTCCAGAAACTGCACCGCGCTGGGCGCACCGGTCAGCGGGTAGCCTGCCAGCTGCTGCACATAGGCGGGGTTTGTGTCCCACGCGGTTTTCGTAGCCCTGCGGATCGCGCTCTGGATCGCCTTAGGGTCACAACATCGCTGATCTGCGATCGGAGTGTAGATCTCTTTCTCCACAGCCTGCAGGCGATCCTCCTGCTCATAGATCAGTTCGATACACCGGAGCAGGATGCTGTAGGCGCTCACATTGCGTGTAATGCCCATCGGGCGCAGCAGGTCATTGACTTGAGCGGACAAATCGGAAACGATCATAGTTGACACATCCTTTCTTTATGCGTCAACTCTAACCGAAAAGTTTTCAAAACACATCAAATACGCCGAAATATGTCGTTTTGTGTCGCAATACGTCATACGAACAAAAACAGCCCCGAGGAACCGTCAGGCTCCCCGGGGCTGCTGCTATGTATGGCTTTTTTTGGCTGGGCGGCTTACTTTCCCTGCGCCTTCAGCTTGTCGTAGGTCTGGTCTGCCTGAAGGGCTGCAGGGGTGAAGCTGTTGTTCTTCCACCATGCCACCAGCGCGGCCACGGTGGTGATGCCGGCGGTGACCAGCTGCTCCACGGTCTGGCTCTCGATGGGCAGCACAGGCTTGCCCAGTGCAGACAGCACCTGATTGGTCAGTGCCAGCAGCAGGCAGGCGGTGCGGGCAATGGTGCCTGCGGAGATGGTGGGTGCGTTGTAGGTGTGTGCGTTCATAGTCAGTTCCTTTCTCCCGGCAGCGCCGGGCTTGCATTTAATCGCGGATGGGCAGCGCCTTGGCCCGGTTATAAAGCTCGGTGCCGGTGCCATTGCCGCCCAGCGCGTGGTAACTTTGGTATAAGTATTCGAGGTTCTTCAGGCCGCTGGCATCGATCCAGCCCTGTTGGGTGTAGTAGATGCACGCCTGATACAGCCGGTCATGCATGATGGCCAGCAGGCCGTCCTTGATGGTCTTGTACTCGGTCACTTTTTTGACCAGATACCCCCACCCGAAGGTCAGCAGCCAGATGGCCCCCTCCATCCAGTGCGCGGAGATGTACAAGAAAATCTGCTGCATTGGTATCAATCCTCCGAATCTTCAATGCTATCTTCCCACGCCTGCTGGATGCGCTGGCCGTTGGCACAGACCACATCCATGGTGGCGTCGGCCTGAATGTTCGTTGCGATCAGCGCCTTGTCCATCGTGTCCATACCGAAATAGCCGGTGAACACTTCACCCGTGGGCAAAGGTGCGGCTATCGCGAGCTGACTGATTTTGTGCTCTTCCAGTGTAGCTAATACCTCGGAGAGCCACGATGCATAAGGTGCATCAGAAATCAGGTAACTTGCCATGTTGTCCCCCTCACAGCGTCCACCGGCTCTTGTTCGGGCGGGTGTCCACGTGCACCCAGCCCTTTGCACGGCCTGACTTGACCGGGTAGCGGCCCACGCCACCCCATCCGGGCATCAGGCGCTCGGCGTAGGCGGCCACGGCCAGCGGGTCGGTGTCCTGCACCTGAATGTCCGCGGCGCGGCCCAGCAGGTGCTGGCTGGATTTAGAGCCGCCCACCCTCGTGTTGTGGCTGGCGGTGCGATAGCCGCTGGTAATGGTCACGGGCTCGCCGAAGTGCTCCCGGATGCACTGCAGCAGCACCACAAGGCCTTCGTCAATGAGGATGGTGTCGGTGCCGTCGCGGCAGCGGAACTCCCGCACGTGGAATGCGGGGGAGAGCTGCTTTGCGCCGTCCTTCTTCAGGCTATACTGCTTGATTGCCATATGTATCACGTCCTTTCACGGGGTCAGGCCCCGATTTTCACGTTCTCTTTCAGCTCCTGATCTGCCTTGGCCTCAGCATCCAGCGCATCGTAGTACGCCTGCGCAAGGGCTTCCACCTCTGCAATATCGTCCTCTGTCAGCAGGCCGCTGTCCAGATGGACGTACATCCTGTCCAGCCAGTATGCCACGTCACGCCCTGCGGAGATCTCCCGCTTGATGGAGCGCAGGGTCAGGTCGTGCCGGGCTTTGGATTTAATTGCCATAAGTACCTCCTTATGTGGTAGTCATGGACGCAATGGCGTCCTCAAGATTTTTGACGACGAGATTTACGTCCCGCTGGTAGTCCAGCTTGACCCCCGCGCCGTCACTGGCCCGCACCACAGTGTCGGGCGCGTAGGTAGTCAACGCTTTGTAGGCGGCGAGTTCGGCAGGGGTGAGCGGAGTTTCGATGGGGGTGGCGAGGACGTAGAATAAAATGTATTCGCCCTCTTCCGGGTTTTTGGCGCCGATGGGGATAAAAACCTGCGCGGTATATGTGTCTACATAAAAGTGCAGTGTATCTTCGGTAAACGAAACGAGAAATTGCAATTTATTGCATAGGGCTTCTGTTTTATAATCGCGACCTTCGAGTGGCAACCGAATCGCAAGTCGTTTTGTTACCGCAAGATTAGTGGTACCTGAAATTAAACAGGTTGACAAGTCTACAGCGTTTATTCTCTGCACCTTCACCCCTCTCTCCAAGTCCACCTCGTCGCACACCCACTGCTGACTGCTTTGGTCAACGTAGTTGCCGCCAGAAGTGACAGGGATGCCGGGTAAGCCGTTGGGTGTGGGAAGGGTGAGAAGTTGCTCGTGGTAGGGGGAGTAGGTGGCAGGTTCACTCACTGTTGCAATGATTGGCGAGCCGTAGGGCAATCTATTTACTGCAAAATTGGCACAGTAATACGCGCATTTTACTGGCGTTTTAACTGTAAACTCAAATCCGACAGTACCGATTACATTCTTTTTTTCATCATAAAAACAACCGCCTTCTGTGTATACATTAAAGTGGTAGGTTGTATTCGGTAAGCACGGTTGAATGCCTGTTATCCAATAGTCATTTGAGTTATCTATCGCATAATAACCGGTTTCGACATTGAAATTCTGATATTTATGATTTTGGAACAGCGCCGGGTTTAGCAGATTTTTTCCCGTCATCTTTACCGCCATGCTCCCGCCATCCCCCGCGCTTACAATTGGCACAGGATTATCGGGGCTGGGTGTACCGTCCTGCGTGCTCTTACCGTACACGGTCAGGCCGCACAGCGGCGCGGCAAAAGCGTCGTCAACGCTGAGTGGGTTGCCTGTTTCCGTGCCGATAAGGATGTTCTGCCGCGCCTTTACTGCGCTGATCGCGTCACCTGTGGCTTTTGCGTCAGCGGCTTCGCCCTCGTGGGTGAGGGTGGTGTCCAGTGCTACGGCAGGGCCTTGAGGCCCGGGTTGCAGCCTCAGGTTAAGCACCGGATTTTCAGGCGTGCCGGTAATGTCGGCGGAAGGCTTGTCTCCGCTGGACACCGTACCGATCGTCAGAACAGGCGTTGCACCGGTTTTGCCGGTTTGACCATTTAAGACATCGATTGTTTTTGTACCGTCTTTGTCAGTGATGCTGACACGATGGCCATTTTCGATGTCAGTTACAGTCACAACTGGGGATTTCCCGTCATTGCCGGGCTCGCCTTTGAAATCGCCGTTTGCAATGCCGTCTTTGAGCTCCTGCAGACTGCCAGCGGCCTTCTGAGCGCTCTGGTCTGCATTGCCCGCACTGGTGGCGGCTTCACTGGCGGCGGTCTGGGCGGCTTCTGTAGAGGCTTTCACCTGCTTGAGGGCTTTGTCCCGGGCTGTATCCACAGCCTGCGTGGCGTCGGTCTGCTTGTCACCGATGGCTTTCAGTGCGTCCTCTTTGGCACCCACAGTGTCAGAGAGGGCCTGTCCGGCCTTTTTGGCAGATGCCCCGGCCTGCTGTGCTGCCGTCTGTGCGTCGGTCTTGGCCTGCTCTGCGGCGGTGGCATCGGTGTGCACGGCATCCACCAGCTGCTGCCATGCAGGGGTGCCCGGTTCCGGCTCTGTGCCGTCCTCCGTGCCGCTGTTGGCGCTGACACGATACCGCAGGTCTGCGCTGGTCATGTTCTTGGTGCCGTCGCTGCCCTCAAAGGTGACGCACCCGCTTCCGGGCTGTGCGGTCACGCTGGCGGGCACGGCCACATAGCCGCCCACCACAAGCGAGGCTTCCGGGTCTTTGCCGTCCGGGACGTGCCAGAAGCAGCGGATAGCCAGCCCTTCCCACTCGCCAGAAGCGGTGACGGCAAGGCGGTACACGCCCCGGTTCTTGGTGTAGCCGAGGGCCAGCGCGTATGCCCGCCCGGGCAGGCATACGCTGCCGCCGGATGTCAGCGTGATGGGGAACTCGATCATAAAGCAACACCTCCTTGGTGCGTCCTTTCACGGCCCGGTCAGGCGCTGGTCTTTTCGTTCAGCATCTCGGTCAGCTCTGCGTACTGTTCATCGGTCAGCTTGTTGGCGGTGTAGAAGATATCGATCTTCTCCGCCAGACCATCGGTACTGCCGCGCTCGATCATGCGCTTGCAGGTGCGATACAGCACCATTTCCGTTGCTTTGCTCATTGCCTTTTCCTCCTATCAGGTGTTCTCAGTGTCATCCGTATCGGAGACATTCAACTCCAGAAGGGTCAGGCGATAAGCCTGATCCACGTTCATCTCGTCGGCATCGGCCTGCGCGGACTGCAACTCGGTCATGTGCGCATTCCATTCGCTCGGAGTCATGTACTTGTAGCAGTTGACTTTAAGAGATTCGCTTTTTTTGGATTTCCGGGTTACTATCGTACCGTTGGTCTCAAATGACAGGCCATACCTATACATATAGGATTGCCCCCGATTGATAGGTATCTCCCGTGCGTCTGCTACAGTGTTTGCCGAAAGAGTAATAAAGGCAGTGCCGTCAGGCACGGGGTCCGATGTAGTATCACCCCACTCCGAGATATAAACGACAATTGTACCGATTAAGCACGGGAATGCGGCAGAAACCTCGTACCGGAAACCGAGAACGTTTGACGTTGCCAAATAATACCCGCTGGTGATAGTCAAGGTCAGCGTGCCATCTGTCCCAAATTTAATCCTGTCAGTTCTGTCATCACATGTAATATACGCACTGCCTCCGCGCGCCACAACAGCGCATGTGTCGTCTATGGTGGTGCATGCAGAGTTTGTAAGAACGACATAATCAACCTCATCCGGGATAGTCATGCTTGTTGCAGCGCTCTGACAATATACCTGCCTCGACGTTAGCGAGCCGATATTGTTTAGCTGCTCCTGCAGCTTTGCGTGCTCTGCATCGGCCTCTGCTTTGGTGTAAAAGCTCTTGCTGTCCACCTCGGCCTGCAGGCTGTCCAGCATGGCCTTTACCTGCGCCTGCAGCTGAGCGGTGGGGATCCCTGTCACGCCGTCTCGCATGACGCCGCAGACGGTCTCATCCGCGCGGGTGTCGGTGATGTCGGCGGCGGTGACGGAAGTGCTGCCTGCGGGGCGTCTGATCTCGGCAAGGCAGAGGTCATAGACCAGCTCGGTGCGGGAGATGGCCGGGGCCGCAGGGGCAGCGGAGTCCGGCGTGCCGTCCAGCACCTGCAGGCGGGTCTTTTTGACGGCGGCGTCGTAGCGCAGAACCACACGGTCGATGCGGCTGCGCACAGGGTCCGCGTCGGTGAGCACCACGGTGGTGGGCTGCTCCATGATGATGCTGCGGCCCTTGAACCGTGCCGGGCGCACCCATGCCTGACCGGCGCTCACCTGTACGCTCAGGCCGCCCTGTGCTGTGACGGCAAAATCCTCCTCGGCACTGTATACGCCGCTCAGGCGGGTGGCGAGGTAGCCGGAAGCGTCTTCGGCGTCATATCGGATGCCGTCTTCGGGGTAAGTAATGATATCGGCCATAGAGTCCTCCTAAGTCTTGTGCCATGTGGGCGTGCCCAGCCGAATGGTGCGGGTGGTGCCGCTGTCCTCGCTCTGGGTGATGATGTCGGCTACCCGCACCATGGCGGTGTAGCCCAGCTGGGGCAGGCTTGTGCTCAGCACATCGCCCACCTGCAGGGTGTCGTCGTCCACGTCAAACTCGATACTGCCGGTGCGCAGCTGGCTCAGCAGCTTCTCGCCGCCCCGGTCAGCCAGCTTTTCCAGATAGCTCTGGCTGGTGCTGGTCTCGCCGTCCTCCGGCTGCACGTCCCGGGCGTCAATGTACATCTCCCGCCGGTCGGAGCCGGTGGCGTTCACATCTCCCACCCAGACGGTGGCCCGCTCGTCGCCTTCGCCTGTGCCCTGCACAAGGGCCACGTTGGCGTAATCGGTGTCGGCAAAGCTCCACCCGGCGTTGCGCAGGTTGCCCCACTGGGGGCTGTAGCGGCGGTTCGGGTCGAAGGTGGGCCGGAAGCACTCGAAGAGCAGCTTCTTTTCAGCCCCTTTGCCGTCCAGAATGACCCGAAAGCCGAGGTCGCACGCCTGCCCGATGGTCTGGCAGTAGTCGAACACCGTGCCGCCGGAGGTCTGCTTGGCAAAGACCGTGTCAAAGCCGTACTCGGTGCCCAGCGCAAGGCGGGGCCACGGCTTTGCGGCGCTCACAAGGCTGCGCATGGCCGCTTCCGCGTTCTGGTTCTTGATGCTCACCGCAGACACCCGCTTGGTCAGCAGCCACGTTGCCGGGTAGCCGGACACCACAAGGTTTGCGTCCGTGTTCTGGTTGGCGCGGGAGCAGATGCGCATGGGGATGCGGGGGTTCTCGTCGCTGCGCACCAGCCAGCGGCCTTCCTGCAAAAGCTGTAAATTCTCGGTGGTGGGGCGCACCTCCAGCGTAAAGCTGCCCTCGGAGTAATAGGGGCTGTCCCAGTAAAAAGACACCCACACATCCACCCAGCCCACGCGGGCAAGGGTGTCTGCGTCCAAAACGTCCAGTCTCATAGCGGTTCGGGCAGGATGCCCGCCTCCATCGGGTAAAAGCTCACGGATGCCTGCAGGTAGCCGGAGCCGTTCTCGGCCTGCATACTCAGCACGTTATCGCCGGGCTGCAGCTCGGTGAGGGTGCTGTCCTCGTCCAGCTTTGCAAAAATGTTCTCGGTCACGCCCGCCCGGGTCAGGGTGCAGGCCAGCCGGTCAGAGGTGCTGCGGTAGATCTCCAGCGTCTCATCCGGCTGCAGGGTCAGGTCAAAGCCGATGAAGGCCCCGGTCTGCAGGTCCACCACCTTGGGGTGGGTCACCGGCATGTCGCACCGCAGGGTGGCCGTGAAGGGCACCGGCAGGCTGCCCTCGTTGCGCAGCACTGCCGCTGTACCGTCCCGCTTGATGCCATAGATGTGGCTGTCGTAGCACACCGGGAAGCGGAAGGCGGGCTCGTACCCGCCCAGCACGCTGCTGACGGCGTTGAGGTCGTACCAGAAAGGCTTTTCGCTGTAGAGCATAAGCGAGCAGCGCGGCTGCGGCGTGTAGCTGGAAACGTATGGCGTTTTCTGCAGCACGAACCGGGCGAAGTAGTGGTCGCCAAAGTACAGGGTGCCCTTGGTGAAGTAGGGCAGCTTTTTGCTGAAATCCCGGGCATTGTCCAGCGCATACGCGCCCCAGAACACGACCGACAGGGTGCGGGACACGCCGGAGACGCTCTGCCCCTCCACGGTGTCGCCCACCTGATTGACACCCTGCGCGGTCTGCAGGTCCACATCCACCCCGTTCAGCGGGTCGAGAAAGTAGGGGGAATCGTAGTCCCAGCCCAGATGCAGGACGGCACCGGCATCTGTCACGATCTTGAGATGATCCTTAAAAAGCACAGTGTCCTCCTTTCATCGTTTGCGGGCCTTGGCCTTGTCGGCCTCCCAGCGGGCTTCCCGCTGCTGTGCGGCGGCGGTGTCGTGGCCGTTGTAGAAGTTCTGGGTGATGTTGGTATCGCCCTCGCGGTGGTAGCTGTTGGCAGCGGACACCACCTGTGCGGTGCCGGAAGCGGCCACGGTACTGCCCAGCCGCATGTTGTCGGAAAGCACCAGCGCTCCCGCCTGCCGGATCATATCGGCAAGGGCAGAGTTCGTCTTTTCCAGTGCCTTGGTGTTGGCGTTGATGGCGTCCTCAAGGCTGCCGGTGCCGGTGGTGATGTCCACGCTGCCCATGCTGCCGGAGCCGGAGGACCCGCCCGAAGAGCCGCCGCCGGATACGCCGCCGGATACGCCGCTGCTTTTTTTACTGCCGCCCAGACGGGAACAGATGGCCGCAATGGCAATGCCCAGCGCAACGGCGGCTGCGGCCACCACAAGGCCCATCGGGATGCCAAAAAAGGTAGCGCTCAGGGCGGCGGAGATGGCGGCCAGCAGGCCTTCAAAGGCTGCACCGACCGCCCCGATCAGGGAAGCGACGCCCGCAAAAATGGCGGGGAAGCTGGACAGCAAACCGCCGCTCAGGCCCTGACTGATGGCGAGAGCCGCAGCGCTCAGCGGCTCCTGCAGGCCCTGAAAGACCGACACGAGGGTGGAGCCGAGGCCCTGCGCCTGCTGCCAGACCTCAGAGAAGCCGCCGGTCAGGCCGTGCACGATCTGCCCGCCCAGATCAATGGCACCCTGCACCAGCTGATCGCGGGCACCGCCCAGCGCTTCGTTGAGCTTGCCCACGATGCCGAGGGCGAAGGACTGCACCTGCTGCTTCTGGTCGGCGGTCAGGCCGCTGTAGATGGTACTTGCGACCCACTTGCCGACGGAGAGCCAGTCCTGATTCTTGACAGCGGTGTACAGGTCATCGAAGGTGCCCAGCACGCCGGTGTTGGCACTGTCCTGCAGCTCCTTCCACAGGCCGTCAAAGGTGTCCGCGCTGGACTTTTTGATCTGCTCGGCCACCTGCACGGTGCCGTCTGCGGCGATGGTCTTGACCCGCTCGATGGTCACGAGGGCACCGTCCACCACATCGTCGTAGGTCTCGGTGATGACCTGCTTCTGGGTCTCGGTGCCATCGGTCAGGGTCTCGGTGACGGTCTGGGTGGTGGTCTTGACCCCGTCTGCCAGCGTCTCGAAGGTGGAGGTGACCGTCTTGGCGGTCTCCCGCACCGTCTCCATGGTCTGCTTGACGGTCTTGGTGCCGTTTGCCGCCACTTCCGTGATGGTCTTGACATCTTTCAGCACACCATCCACTATCTGCCGGGAAGTCTCGGTGATGGTCTGTTTCTGCTGCTGTTTGCCGTTGGAAAGGGTCTCGTTCACGGTCTCCACCGTGCGGGTGATGCCGTCCTTGACCGTGGTGGTCGTGTCGGAGAGGGACTTTACCACCGTGGCGGTGGCCGTCTGGGCGCTGGCACTGGCCTTTTTGCCGGAGGTGCTGACGGCAGATGCGGCTTTGCCTGCGGACTGGGAGATGGTCTCGGCGGAGGCCTTGGCGGCAGCGGCTTCTTCCTGCGCCTGCTTCACACGCTCGGCATGGAGCTTTCCGCGCTCCTGTGCGGCCTTATCCAGCTTGGAACGGTTATAGTTGTCCATGTAGCCGTTGTAGGCAGCATTGTAGGCTTCCTGTGCCGCACCAACACCGTTTTTCAGGTTTGCCAGTGCAGCCGCCGCGCCCCTGATTTTGGCGACCAGCTCATTGATCCAGTCCACCACCGTGCCGATGGCGTTCTGTGCGATCTTTTTCACAGACGCAAATGCGGAGTTGACGGCATTGCGGAAGGTCTCGCTGGTCTGATAGGCCGTCACGAGACCCGCCGCCAGAGCCGCCAGCAAGGACACCACCAGACCGATGGGGTTCGCCTTGAGAACCGCGTTCAACCCTGCCTGCGCGACTGCAAGACCGGTCGCCCCGGCTTCGGCGGCTTTGTGGGCAGCGGTCATGGCCGTGGTTGTGGCAGTGTGAACCACTTCAATTGCAGTCGCGGCAGCCACATAGCCCTTGTAGGTCAGGAATGCTGTTCCGGCAGCGGCCACAACAGCAGTGGCAATGCCGATGGTCTCCTTGAGCTGGGCCATCTTCTCGTCGCTGTCGAGGAAGGAGACCACCACCTCGTTCAGCTTGACTACCAGCTCTCCCAGAGCCGCAAACAGGCCGCTGGTCAGCTCACCGGTCAGGGCGCTGACATTATCCTTCAGGGTGGACATGCGCCCGCTGAAGGTCTGGCTGGCTTCCAGCATACCGTTGTAGAACTGCCCGCCCTGACTGGTGGCGGCTTCCACCGCCGCTTCCAGCTCGCTGAAGCTGACCTTGCCATCCGAGATGCGCTTGTACAGGTCGGACATGCTCTCGCCGGTGGCGTCGCAGATCTGGTTCAGCGGGTTGAAACCCGCATCGATCATCATGTTGACGTTTTCCAACGTGACCTTCTGCGCCGAGGACATCTTGCCGTAGGCGAGGGTCAGGGTCTGCAGCTTTTCGGCGTTGCCCAGCGAGATATCGCCCAGCCGCTGCAGCACGCCGGTGGTGTCGTCTGCCGCAATGCCGAACTGCAAAAGGGTCTGGGTGCCGCCGGTCAGGTCGTCCAGCGAGAAAGGCGTGGACGCCGCCATTTTGCGGATCTCGGAAAGCTTCGTTGCGGCGGCTTCCTCGCTGCCCAGCATGACCTTGAAGTTGGTCAGGTAGCTTTCCATGGTGGCGTTGTAATCCACACCGCTCTTGACCACCTCGGCCAGCTTGGACGAAGCCTGTTTTGCAAAGTCCGCGATCATCTGCCCGGCGGCTACCGTCCACTTGCTGGTGCTTTTTTCGGCCGGGTCGCTGTTCAGCCTTACTTCGCCGGTGATGCTGAAATCTGCCACTGTGTCCACCTCTCATTCGGAGCGCGGGCACAAGGGCACAGGCTGTTATAACTTGATCTCTACCTCCCGCTTACAGGCGGGATTTTTGCATTTGACCCACACACCGGAAGCTGTGGCATGCGGCTCTGCCCACACCGGCAGCGCCCGGCCGCAGTAGGGGCAGGGCACCGGGGCGCGGCTAATGCCGGAACCGTGCGAGGAACGCAGCATCGTGCTCTTCGACCGACACGACACGGGCGGCACCCCCTCTCAGCTCAGCAGGCAGGGCAAAGCGCTCCTGCAGGTCGGCATAGTGGGCACGCATACTGCCCTCGTACTCGGACAGGTCCATGGTGCGCCAGCTCATGATCTTGGCCATGAGGGTCTCCTCCGGCAGGGCCGCGAACAGTGCCCGGAAGCGGAACCAGTGCACCCGCTCCCGGGTCAGGTCGATGCCGTAGGCCTGCTGGAACGCCGCCACGATGTAACCGGCATCGCACTGGTAGTCGAAGGCAAGACCGGAGGAGGGCGCGGTACTGCTTTCAGCTGCGGCGCTCTCGGCTGCTTTTTCGCCCGCCTTATAAAACTCGATCATGTACCCGTAGGCGTCGATGATCTTCTTAGGGTCGTTCAGAAAACAGTGTGGGTCTTTGTAAAAGCGCCAGAGGGCGCTGACCGCAAAACCGATGGGATCATCTCCTGTCTGGCCGCGCACATAGGTGTTGACCAGCCAGACCATGGGCCGGAAATCCGGGATAATCTCGTGTCCGTGCCACCGGGTGGGCAGCGCGTCCAACAGCAGATCAGACATGGCGCTCGGATGCCAGCTGCAGAGCGTACTCTGCCAGCTGCTGCATGGCGTCGGGGTCGTCCCGCAGGGCATTCACAGCCTGCCGCGCGTCGATCAGCTGCTCGGTTTTCTGCTTTGCGGATACCTGCGCATCCACCCGCTCCACCATCCGGGCGGCAGGCGGTGCGGGATAGCTCACGGGCGGCTTGTGCCTGTTCTTTTTGGCCTGTGCGCGGCGCTGCTCGCGGTTCATGGGATGGGCGGCTCTGGCGGTGTAGCGCTGTTTCTCGGCAGCAAAGGCGTTGCCCAGCTCTTCGAGAACATCATACACAGGGGCCATGTTGTTTTCATCCAGACCCAGACGGGCGGATGCGCCCGCACCGAGGATCTCGTCGATGCAGTCCATCGCAATGCGGGTCTGTGCACGCACGTGGTCGCCCAGACGGACGCCGCCGCGATGGAAGCGTTCAGTCTGGGCTGCATTCCGGGCCTGCATCTTCTCCTGCGCGTCCTCAAAACGGTCAAGATCGTTGGCGTTCAGCACCGAGAAATCGAAATTCTGTCCACAAATAACCATGTTCTGGCTCCTTTCGTTGGGCCGTGCCCCGGTTCTGCCCCGGGGGAATAAACTTAATTCACGGCATAAAAGATCCCCGTTCCGGGTATGGAGCGGGGACTGTGTTTGAAAAAAATCAGCCCTTGACGGCCTTGGCAGGCGCAGCGGACTGGGTGGCGGGGTTGTAGTCAAACTCGTCCGGCGTGCCGACGGCCTTCACGTCGCAGGCAAAGGTGGCCTTGGAACCGGCTGCACCGCCCGCGTCGCTGGTGACGATGATGGTAGCGCTGCCTTTCTCGCCCTTGCCGGTGCGCAGGCTGAAATAGATGTAGGGCACGATCACATCACTGCCGGTGCCGTACACGATCTTGTGGCTCAGCACAAAATCCTGAAAAGTATCGCCCACGCAGCGGTCGCCGTTGACGGCGAGGGTGCGCTGGGTGCCGGTCTTTTCGGTGACGTTGCCGGTGCGGATGTACTGAGCATCCTCGGTGGTGGCGTTCAGGGAGCCGGAATGCTCCTTCACATGGTCGGCGCAAACCACCCACTGGCTTTCCTTGGTCTGAGTGCTCTCGATCTGGAAGGCGAGGATGAAGTCGTTCGCCGTCTCAATGCCGGTATACGACGCGCTGGGCGTGATGCCGGACTTGGTAATGGCTTCAGATACGGTCATATCAAAACTCCTTTCATTTTGGCATGTAGTAGGTCAGGCGCATCTGCAGCTGCATCTTACAGCTGCCCGCGCTGTTTGTGACGATGTAGCCGCTGTTCGTCACGGCAATGCCGGTGGGCATCTTGCCCCCGCCGCAGGCCGAGAGGTCGGGCAGGTTGTGCCGGGCGTCCTGCCGCATGACCCACTCGGTGAGCTGCTCGAAAAAGCCGCTGTTCTGGATGCTGACGGCGTCCACCTCGCTGTACTCCCGGCGGCTGAGGAAGAGGTAATTCTTCGCCATTTCCCAGCCGGAGATGTACTTGGTGATGATGGGATCACCGGGGCTGTCCTCGATGGAAAAGGCGGTGGATTCTTCTTCCAGCCCGGCAATGCGGAAGGCCGCGCCGGTGGCTTCCTGCTCGTCGGCGATCAGCGGGCAGGTCTTGAGCCATGCCCGCAGGGCGGCAATGGTGGGCTTTACTTCGGACATGGTCAACCTCCCCAGAACGTAGTGACGGCCTGTGTGGCAATGTAGGCAATGGCTTCACCGTAATCGGCCAGAGCGCGCTGTCCCCAGTAGGAGCCGCGCAGGCCATTTTCACCGTGCAGGCATTCGCCTTCAGGGTGAAGATAGAACTGCTTGCGTGCATAAGGCGTGTCATAGACCAGCAAGCCTTCGTCAAACTTGCTGGCTTGATTCACTCTGTTTTTCAATATGCCGGTATCGAAGGGCACGTACGGGTCGATGAGAGCGGCGGCCTTCTGCGCGGTGGCGAACTGTGCTTTCTGCAAAGCAGCGGTTTTCTCTGCGCCGAAATTTGTCCGCCAGTCCAGAGACATCTGCACACCGTCTGCCCGGAAGTGATATCCGGCAGGCTGCTCAAAAATGAGCTTGCTCACAGTCTCAGCTTCCTTCCACGTGCCAGTGGGGCAGCAGCGGCTCCCGGTCGTCCGAGACAGCCGCCGCTGTGCAGCACAGGTGCGTTTTTTCGAGTTTGGCGTACTCGGCTTCGGTCAAGGCAGGCACCGCGCCCTGCACCAGCTTCCAGCCGCGTTTCAGGGTCCAGTGTTTGGCCTTTTCGACGGCAGACAGCGCCGCCCACTGGGTGTAGGGCAGATAGCCCATGGTGCACACGCTGGCCGGGATGCGGATGTGGGTGGTGCGATCCGGGTCCTTGGCGGTGCCGGAGCCGGAGGTGGAGCGGCATTCCCGCCAGCTGCACCCGGGGAACACATGACACACCGGGGTGTCGGAGATCGGAAGAGCGTCGTGTAGGGAAAGAGTGTAGATCTCGGTGGTCGCCGT
>OOAZ01000180.1_pt1 | contig 61974 bp, 54 predicted proteins | sample 1671221 | NCBI WGS metagenome assembly OOAZ01 (sample SAMN06348134, study PRJEB24527) | human gut metagenome | biome: human gut; feature: ankylosing spondylitis patient; material: feces | host: Homo sapiens | place: China | collected 2015-10
TGTTTTGATGACTTTTCCTTTTTGATAAACCTTAAACTGGAAGCCGCCGCCAACAGAATATTTTGACAAGAGTACTCCTGTTCTCTTCTTTGTAGAAGAAACTGAAACTTTATACCATCTTGCTGTATGTTCTTCAGTCGTGTATACATTTAGCAAATTAGATTTCACATTGATTGCTTTTGATTTCTTATAGGCTACATTTTTGTTTGTTGTCTTTCTCTTATATTCAACATTTATTATATTGTCTTTTGGATTCTTTAATGCCATACGATATTTTCCCGGCTGTAATCCATACCCAAGTGCTGTTCCAAATTCTGATGGTTTAATATATGCACTATATCCAACTCTCTGCCATGTTCCATTGACATTTTTTTCAACATAAGCTCCAACTTTTTCAACTTTCTTTCCTGCTGGCGAAATATCTATATATACGCTTGAACGCTTTGATATTGAAAATGGATGATATGTTGTTGTTCCTTTTCCAACTTCATAGTAGCTTTTATCATTCGCCATTGAACCAAATTCTGTTTTCATGACTCCTGTTAAAATAATAATTTTCCCAATCTTGGTTGGTAATTTTACATAAAATTCATCTCCCGCTTTTACAACAGATGAATATTCATCACCATCTCCATTCCCATTCAGGTCTTTTATCAAAACTTTTTGCTTCGTTGCATCATACAATGGTATTTTTGCTTTACTATCCCCCATAACATCAATTGCAAAAAGTCCTGGATCTGCAACTTTAATTTTTACCCAATGGTCTTTTGCTTTATAATTTTTATTATATAAATGCAATCCTCCACTAGCCATGTACTTCAGAAAATCATCTTCAGTATCAAACTGATACGCTGTCAGTTCTTCCCTGTTCCATTCTTCTGGCTCAACATTTTTTGCAGCTTTCATTGGCACTGTTTTGTTGATCTTAACTGCTGCCGAAACTGATGGACTCAACATTCCAATGCTCAAACCTGCTGCCAGCAAAACTGCTCCTGCCTTTTTGATTACCCTTCTGATCATAAAAATTCCTCCTTACTTCCTACCTATGTAATTTTAATAATATCCGATTTCATAAACCCCATTTGTCTTCTTCGTAAGTTTTGAAATCTTAAAATAGTATGTGCCTTTTTTCTTAGGCAGCGTTACCATTTTCCCACTTGCTTCCTGTGTCACCTTAATTGTTTTAAATACCTTTTTGCTTCCTGCTTTATAAATCGTGAATTTATATCCGCCTGAAACTGTATCTTCCCCAAACTCCAGTCTTCTTTTCTTCTTACTGGATGTTACTTTTACCTTATACCACCTCTCTGCTTTTTCACCTGTTGTATAAATATTAGAAATCTCTTTATTTAAAGAAATATTTTTTGCTTTTGATTTCTTATATGCGACATTCTTTGACTTAGAACTCTTTGTAAATGAAACCACATTCAATTGTGTCTTTGGTGCTTTGATCAGCAGTCTGTATTCTCCTTTTTGCAGTCCATGAATAAAATCGTCATCATAAGATGCTGGATCGATCTTTACTGTATTATCAAGTCTCCTCCATGCACCTTTTTCTTTTTTCTCGATATATGCATATGTTTCTCCGCCTTTTCTGTTGATAGCAGAAATATTAAATTCTACCGCAGATCTTTTTGATATGGAAAATGGATGATATGTCACTGCGCCTGTTCCAGATTCATAATAGGTATCGGATGCCTTCATTGATCCAAATCCATCTTTGATCACGCCTGCTGTAATAATCGTCTTATCAATCTTAGATGGCATCTGGACATAAAATACTTCTCCTGCTTTTGCAAGTCTTCCATATTCCAGATCTCCATCGGATGTTGTCTGTGCCAGAACTTTCTTCTTTGTGGAATCATATAACTTCACCTTCTGTGAGCCGTCTCCATCTGTGTCTGCTGATACAGCAAAATATCCTGAATCCACCACTGTGATCTTTACCATATGATCACTCTGCTTAAAATTCTTATTATATAAATGAGCTCCACCTGTTAACAGATAGTCTTCAAACTTGTCTGTAGAATCGAACTGATATGCCTTGATTTCTGTACGATTCCACTCCTCTGGTTCAGCATAACGTGTCTGCTTTGTTATATTATTATTTGTTCCTGCGTAAACCGCTGCACCCTGACAATTCATGGATACTCCAATTGCTGCTGCCATCATCATTGCTGCTGTTTTCTTTAATATTCTGCTCATGCTGTTCCCTCCTATATCTATCATATTACCTTATCGTTCTTATCTATCATAAATAACCCGATCCATCAAAATATCATGTTCTTCTGTCGGAACTTTATCCAATAACAGTTCTCTGTAACATATCATGATCTTTGGAAACTGTGTTCCCTGAAGAAAACGATCATAAAATCCGGCACCATGCCCCAGTCTGTGACCTTCTCTGTCAGCTCCTACGCATGGAATCACTGCCATATCAATCTGTTCTTTTGGTAAGACTTTACACTGCTTTGAAGGTTCCATAATCCCATATGCACCTTTTTCAAAATCAGCCAGTGTTTGAATCTGTCTTATTTCCATGATCCCTTTTCCGATACATAATGGAACACCTACTGTCTTTCCCTGTTTCAGTGCAAGTGCGATCAATGGCCATGTATCTACTTCATTTTCCATGCTGGCATAACAAAAAATAGTTTCCGCTTCCTTATATTCTTTCAAATCCTTGATCTGTTCAAAGATTGCCTGATCTGCTTCTTTGATGTATTGTTTGTCCAGCTGTTTGATCTTATCTTTTATCTGCTGTCTTGCTTCTTTTTTTGTCATGATATCCTCCAGATGATCAATAATATTTAAGTACAAAAAAATGAACCTAATTTCTTAGGTTCATTTTATCACAATTTATTCACATTTGTATCGTTTTTTATTTATAAAGTTTCGTAAAGACTCATAATTTTTTCACCAGTGGCTACATCTTCTGAAAATGCTGTTGCACTTCCTGCTGCAGTTCCCATCTTCAGTGCTTCGTTGTAGTCTCCGTTGCTTCTTAAATATCCTGTTACAAATCCTGCAACCATAGAATCTCCAGCTCCTACAGAGTTCTTCACTTCACCCTTTGGACAAGGTGTTACATGAACATCTCCTGCCTCTGTAATAAGGATTGCTCCGTCTCCTGCCATGGAAACTAATACGTTTCTTGCTCCCTTTTCCTGAAGTTTCTTTGCGTATTCTACAATCTCATCATTTGTCTTTAATACAACACCAAACATCTCTCCCAGTTCGTGATTGTTTGGTTTGATCAGGAATGGATGATATTTTAATACATTTAATAAGAGATCTTTTGTCGCATCAACAACGATTCTGATATCTTTTTCCTGAAGACGTTCCATGATCTTTTCATATACATTAGATGGAAGAGTTGCTGGAATACTTCCTGCAAGAATCAGAACATCTCCATCCTGTAACTCGTCAAGCTTCTCATACATCTTCTGTAATTCATCTTCGTGGATCACTGGACCCATTCCATTGATCTCGCTTTCTTCATTTGATTTTACCTTAACATTGATTCGTGTCATTCCTTCACGAACTCTGATAAAATCAGGTGTGAATCCAAGCTCTTTTGCTCCTTTTTCAATGACATCTCCTGTAAATCCTGCAATAAATCCAAGACCTACGCTTTCCATTCCAAGATTCGCAAGTACATGAGATACATTGATTCCTTTTCCTCCACAGAAAATATATTCTCTTGTTGTACGGTTGATCTCTCCTAATGTCAGGTTATCTACCTTGATTACATAGTCGATTGCTGGATTAAATGTTACTGTATAAATCATGAAAATACCTCCTCAATGGTTGTGATTTCTCTTAATTTGTTATTCTTAAGATGGTCTGTGATAATTGTTGCTTTCTTAAGATCCGCAAACTTAAATGTTGATATTTGATCAAATTTGCTCTGATCTGTTAATATATATCTTTGCTGGCATTGCTCCATTGCTTTCCTTTTGATCGCAGCTTCCTTCATATCAGGGGTTGTAAACCCGCGGTCTTCATCAATTCCATTCGTTCCAAAAAATCCTTTGGTAAAATTGTACTTATCAAGCTGCTCTAATGCTTCTTCTCCAACAACTGCTTCTGTCACTGCCTTGATCTCTCCACCGATCAAATGCACCTTAAATCCTGCATTCATTAACTTTCTCGCATGTGTGATTCCATTTGTTACATAAATCACATCATATTCCTTCAAAAAATCAATGATCATCTCTGTTGTCGTTCCTGCATCCAGATATACCATATCTTCTTTATTAATAAGGGATGCCGCATACTTTCCAATCTTTCGTTTCTCACTCTGATGCTTCTTTGCTTTCGTGATAACTTCTTCTTCTCGTGATAAAACAGACTTTACTGCGGTCGCTCCGCCATGAACCTTGATCAGCAATCCCTGCCGGTTCAATTCTGTTAAATCTCTTCTTATTGTTGATTCTGAGGTGTTAAGCCACTTTGTCAGATCTGTTACTGTAACTGACTGTTTCTCTCTTAAAATTTCTAATATCCGTTCAAAACGTTCTTGTGCTAACACATTCTTCACCTCTTTTCTCTCTCTATTTTAGTATATCACTATTTCAGTCAAAGTCAATCATTTTCTTTCATTTTCAATCATTCATATTTTGTTCATACTTTGAAGATAATTTAAACACATTTGATTTCTATACTAAATGACATAAGGAGGTACAAAGAAATGAACAGAGCAAAGAAAAACATCCTCACAATTATCGTTACATTATTACTGACAGCTTCTATTGGCTTTACAGTTTATCAGATAAAATCACAGAATACACCACCATCTGCTCCAACCGGACAGATGCAGCAACAGACAAATAATCAGTCTGGCAGCAGTTCCAGTGATTCTTCTGATAATAATTCAAGCAGCAACAACAATAGCAGCTCTTCATCAAATAATATTATTAAGGGGGATAATTCAAACAATCAAAATAGTAACAATAGTTCTAATAATTCCAACAACAGTAACCAGCAGACACCACCTGAGAAGCCATCTTCAGATCAGAAACAGAACGCTCCAAAAACTCCATCCACAAATATTGCAACAAAATATATTGTGTTATTAGGTGCTGAAACATTCTTCTGGGTTTTAAGTATTTTATATCTGATCTTTACTGGATTCCATAAGAGATCATTTAAAGAAGCTTTTGCATCATGGAAGAAATTCACGGTCTGCGGACTTGCTGCTATTTTAATGACATGTGGTTTAACATTTGGTGAAACTTATGTTGTAAAACAATTATCAACTCCAGCCCAGATGCAGCAGCCTGGCAACAATAGTAATGGAACAGGCGGTGGTCCTGGCGGAGCTCCTTCTGGCAATGGTTCTGGATCATCAAACTCAGATAATGACAGTGCATCTGCGAAAGCAACTGCAACGAAAACTGTTTCCAAAAACAACAAGACTCTCTCTGGAAGTTACACCTCAAAAAAATCTGACCAGAGTGCTGTCTTAGTCAAAAATGGAGCAACGCTCACTTTAAATAATGCTGTATTAAATAAAGCATCTGGTGACAGTTCCAATACAGAAAATTCTGAATTCTACGGAATCAATGCTGGATTGCTTGTAACAACAAAATCAACTGCAAATGTAACAAATGCTAAGATCACAACTTCTGCAAAAGGAAGCAATGCTGTTTTTGCAACTGGAACAAATGCTAAGATCAATATTAGTGATTCAATGATCACCACAACCGGAAGCGGATCTGCCAGAGGTCTTGATGCCACTTATGGTGGAACGATCAATGCTGATAATGTAACAGTTTCTACATCAGGAAATTCCTGTGCAACACTTGCAACAGACCGTGGTGAAGGTACTGTAACAGCAAAGAACTCTACATTATCCACAAAAGGAACTGGATCTCCTGTCATTTATTCAACAGGTAAGATTTCCATTTCTAATACAACAGGAAGTGCAAGCGGTTCACAGATGGTCGTTATCGAAGGTAAAAACTCTGCAACTGTCACAAATTCTAAATTAACAGCGAGTGGACAGGGAAATAGAAATAATGTAGATAATTCAGGAATCATGATCTACCAGTCTATGTCTGGTGATGCATCAACTGGTACTGGAACATTTACAGCAAAAAATTCTACTTTATCTATCTCCAAAAATTCCAGCTATTATAAGAAAGCACCGATGTTCTTTGTAACAAATACAGATGCAGTCATTAACCTTACAAATACAAAATTATCTTATGGAAGCAACACTCTTCTCTCTGTAAAGGGAACTTCCGAATGGGGACAGAGTGGATCTAATGGAGGTACTGTAAAATTAAACGCTTCCAAACAGACATTAACAGGTAACATTAGTTTAGATAAATTATCTACACTTACTATGAACCTTAAAAATTCTTCAACTTATACAGGAACGATCAATGCCAAGAACAGTGCTAAGAAAATCTCCTTAACTTTAGATTCTTCTTCTAAGATCAAATTAACAGGAGATTCTTATGTAACATCATTAAATGATGAAGACAGTTCTTACAGCAACATTGATTTCAATGGTTATAAATTATATGTAAATGGAAAAGCCATCAACAAATAATTTTCAATACAGTCGTAAGAAATATTCTGTTTTTCAGAATTTCCTCGTATAATAAAAATAGCGCAAAAAAAGAAATGGCAGAAAATTTAATCTGCCATTTCTTTTTTTGTCTTTTGTTCTTTCACTAAGTTAGTGCTTTTCCTTCAGCATATTCTTACTTCCAATATAAGTTGCAATCATATATCCAACATAGATAACAAGCACAATGATCAATGATTGCACTACCGCCTCTGATATATTGATCTGTCCTAAGGTTGAAATCAGAATGGAAGCTGTTTTAATTCCAACATAAGAATGAACCAACGCCAGACTTAATGGAAGACAGAAATATAAAATAATCTGTGCTTTGATCGCACGATTAACCATTTTTTGTGAAGTTCCGATCTTACGCAATAATTGATATTTTTCAATATTATCTGCATTTTCACTCAGTTGCTGCAATGCCAATACAGCTGCACATGTAATTAAAAATACCAATCCTATATAGATTGCAATATATGTCATAATCGTACTTAATCCTGTACTTTGTTCATACACTTCTTCTTTTGAAATCGCTGTTGAATAAGGCGAATTCTGCATCTTGCTAGTTCTGATCAACTGTTTTAAATGGTTGTTATACCTTTCAGATACTTTCTTGGCATTTCCTTTCCAGTTGATATTTAAATACAATGTTGAATTATCAATCTTTAATGTCTGAATGATATTATCATTTAAAACAACTGTTCCCATATCTGTTTTGGCCGGTGCCACCATAAAAGTATCCTTCTGAAGTTCATATTTTATTTTATATGTTTTTCCATCCAGTGTAATCTTCTGCTTATCTTTAGCGGCCTTCTCCATTGTCGGAATCAGATTTCCATAATCGCAATTTAATATATATTCATCTGGTTTTAACGTTAATTCTTTTTCTCCGATTGCTTTTCGAATCTTGTTATACTCAGACAACTTCACAAAAGTTAATGGCACTTCGTACAGATTCTTTACATAATCCTTTGTATAGTCTGAATATTTTTCTCTTCCTTTTAACAATGGCTCCATTTTATATCTGCACTGCTTAAATACACCATTTTGATAAACTGTGATCGGCAGAGTTTCTTTTGCATCTTCTTCGATCGATAATCCAAGCGAGTTCATCTTCTTCACAAACTTCTGCTGTAATTCATCCTGATATCCCTTTTGACTTAAACTATAAAATGAATAATCAAATTTTGTCAAATCTTCCAAATCTGTTTTCACAGAAGATGCCAATCCACTTCCTGTTGCAAATGCACTGATTGCCAGAAACAGCATCAGGCACAGCATGGACATAGAAACAAATGTTGTTGTAATCTTTGAGTTAATCTGTCGCAGAACAAACATGTTCAATCCATTATAGTAAAATTTCTTATTTCTTTTTGCCAGTTCTAATAAAAATCCTGACAATGAAAAGAAGAATAGAAATGTTCCAATGACACCTAAAATGATACTCATTTTAAAATCATTGTCCACACCAAGCATCTGATTCTTTGTAATCAAATGATACGCTATCCCTATACATGCAATGGATATTACAAATAAAATCACTGATAGAACAGGATTTTTTAATCTCGTTTTCTGGTTCTTTTTTGCTGCATTCAACAGATTGATCAATTTATATTTTGATATTGTGATTCCATTAAATATCATCACAATAATAAAAATAATTGCAAAATACATAATTGTCTGAATAAATGCAGTTTGTGAGAAAACAAACTTAAATTCTTTCATCTGCACTGCAAACATTTTAGCTGTCAGCATTGCTAATCCTTGAGATAAAAATACGCCTGCAATCAGTCCAGCGATCAGTGCGAAAAAACCAATTAATAAAGTTTCAATTAACAAAATTTTTGAAACCTGTCGTTTTTCCATTCCTAACAACAGATAGATTCCCATCTCCTTATGTCTTCGTTTCATTAAAAACTGGTTGGCATAGATGATCAGAAATCCCAAGATCACTGCGACAAATACTGAAATCCAATTGATGATCACTGACATTAAATGCATCATTGATTTCTGGCTTTCATTCAATTTTAAAACTGCCTGCTGTGCCTGAACAGAATTGAACATATAAAACAAGCAGATACCAAACGTCAATGTCAGAAAGTAAATCGTATAATCACGAATACTTTTTTTAACATTACTAAATGCGATTTTAGAATACATTCGTACTGTCACCTCCAAGCAATGTTACAACCTCGATGATGCGATTGAAAAACTGTTTCCTAGAATCACTTCCACGAACTAGTTCATTAAAAATTTTTCCATCTTTAATAAACAGAATACGTTTGCAATAGCTGGCTGTAAATGCATCATGTGTTACCATAAGGATCGTTGCATTTAATTCCACATTCATCGTATCCATGCTGTCGAGTAACATTCTCGCAGCCTTGCTGTCCAAAGCTCCTGTTGGTTCATCCGCAAGGATCAGAGATGGATTTGTGATCATTGCTCTCGCACTTGCCACTCTCTGCTTCTGCCCTCCAGACATCTGATATGGATATTTGTTTAGCACCTCTGTGATCATTAATTTCTCTGCGATCGATCTGACTCTGTCCTCAATCTCTTTTGCCGGAACTTTCATGATCGTAAGTGCCAGTGCAATATTTTCAAATGCTGTCAATGTATCTAAAAGATTAAAGTCCTGAAAGATAAATCCCAGTTCTTCTCTCCTGAATTTTGAAAGATGCTTCCCTTTCAGTTTAGTAATATCCATTCCATTGATCAAAATATTTCCGGCCGTCACACGGTCGATGGTTGATATACAATTTAACAATGTAGTCTTACCACTTCCCGAAGCCCCCATGATTCCAATATACTCACCCTTCTCTACTTCAAAACTGATCCGGTCGATCGCCTTTGTCAGATTTGCTTTACTACCATAATATTTTTCAATATTATCAACCTTCAATACAGAACTCATTTTTCCATCTCCTTATCTTTCTTTTCAAATCATTTTGTTTTACCCTTTTGTTCCTCTTATTGCCTTGTCTATAATATATCATTAGCCAGGAACTGTATCCATCGATTTTCCTTACACGAAACTTACAATTTTGTCATATTGATATTTCCCATAAAAACTACTATACTAAATTTAACATGACTATATAAAGGAGGAACTCAACATGTATTTAAAAAATGAAGACGTAAAAATTGGAACAATTCCTGACGCTAATGGTTCTGACACACCACTTAGAAAAATGGAATTCTTAACGAAGAAAGAAATGAAAGACAGCAGCCGCCTCTACGGAAAAGTCATCGTACCACCAGGATGTGCCCTTGCTTATCATACTCATGAAAATGAGGGAGAAGCTTATCATATTCTTCAGGGAACTGGTCTTTATAACGATAATGGTACAAAGTATGAAGTACACACTGGAGATACTACATTTACATGTGATGGTGCCGGACATGCCATTGAGAATATTGGAGATGAAGATCTTGTATTTATGGCACTGATCTTGTTAGATAAATAATCTGCTTTTAAATCATTGATCATCTAAGAATAAAAATATAATATAAAACGCTGGTCCAAGTAATCATTGGTCCCAGCGTTTTTCTATCTCTATTTCTAAAATTTAAATTCATGAAATTTTGGTTTCATCTGATCAAACGTATAGATTCCATCAAACCCGATTTCTTTCAGTATCTTCTGCGATTCCATAACCCTGTCTCCAACACGGTCCGCATTATGTGCATCAGACCCAATCGTAATAATCTTTCCACCCATATCATGATAAAGCTCTAAGATTTCCCTTGACGGCATCAGACTTTTCAGATGATAAGCATGACTTGAGGTATTCAATTCAATTCCTTTTCCATCTGCGATCACAACTTCAAAGATCTGTTCAATCAAATCTTTGATTTTTTCAAGTTCAATTTCACCATTCAGATCGTATCTTTTGATCACATCGAGATGTCCCAGAATACTGTAATCTTTATATGTCTTTACAACGTCTAAAATTTCCTGATAGTATCTTCGATTATATTCTAACTGAGTCTTCCCTTTCTGCGGCTCCTGTCTCCAGTACTCTTTATTCTCTACCTGATGACAGGAAAAGATTACAAAATCAAACGGATACTGTCCAAATGTTTCCTCATACGCTTTTGTTGTATGTACCTGAATTCCAAATTCGATTCCTGTCTTTAATGTGATCTGCCCTTTATATTTTTCTTTCATTTCTTCCATTTCTTTAAAATAAGCATCATAATCACAATTGACTACTGTCGGTACATCATAGTCAGAATGTTCTGTAAAACATAGTTCATCCATTCCTAATTCAATGGCTTTCTGAATCTCCAGCTCCATTGGAAAATCTGTATCTTCACTAAAATATGAATGTACATGGTAATCTGCAAACATTTTAAACCTCCTGTCGGATCATTCATTTAGAAAAATCATTGAGCTTCTTGGAAAACCAATGGTAACGATTGTGTATTCTTCTTCTTTTGACTCAATCTTGAAACTTAATTGTAATTTGTCACAAAGTTTCTTACACAGATATAATCCCATCCCAGTTGATTTTTCATAGTTTCTTCCTGTAGTTCCAGTATAACCTTTATCCGTCACTCTTGGCAAATCTTTTGCTGCAATCCCAATCCCATTATCTCTGATTTCTAAAAGAATCTGATCTGTTGACTGCCTTGCTTCAAATGATATTTGTGCATCTTCCTTTTTATACTTTACTGCATTGCTGATAATTTGATTCAGTATAAATAAAAGCCACTTTTCATCACTGAATATTTTTTGATCAAGATTCTTCATATCAATCTTTATTTTATTACTGATCAGCATTTTTGCATTCGATCTGACAGCCTTTTGTATGATATCTTTTAAATTCAATTCCTTTACCAGATAATCTTTTTCCACACTGTTGCTTCTTGCATAATAGAGTGCCTGCTCAAGATAATAATTAATCTGATATAACGATTCATTCATTGCCTCTGTAATTTCCGATGGATGATTCTCAATGATCAGCTTTGCTGCTGCCAGTGGTGTTTTTACTTCATGAATCCACATTTCAATATACTCCCGATATCCTGCTGATTCTGTTCTATACCGAAGAATCTCATCGTTCATAGATTTGTTACAAGTCTGAAGAATATCATAGATAAATTCTCCTTCAAAAAATTCTGGCCGTTCCATCATTTCAGACAGCATGTTTTTTTGATCCAGCATATCAATCTTTGATGTCATTTCTTTATAATATCTGAATTTCTTCATGTACTGCTGTCCAAGATAAATGAATTCCAGTCCAATACCTATCGCAAATAAATAGATCATTAGAAATACATTTACATCAAAAATATACAAAAGTCCTTCCGCCAGACATAGAAATACAAAATGAGTTATCATCTGAGCATAATAAATACTTAAAAATCTATGCAGTTTCATACCATATATCCCTGCCCTCTTTTGGTCTTTATAAATTCCTTCAATCCAGCTGACTCTAATTTTTTTCTCACACGATTAACATTTACCGTTAATGTATTATCATCGATAAATTCATTGGACTGCCATAACGTTTCCATCAGATGATCCCTGCTGACAATCTTGCCTTTATTCTTTAATAGTGTATACAGAATTCTCATTTCATTTTTACTCAATTCAATCGTCTGCTCTTCATAAAGAACTGTACTGTCATTTAATTGTAATTTCAAACCTTGATATTGTACTGAATTATCTGCTTCTTCTTTCTGCGTCCTTTTCAGCATTGCAGAAATCCTTGCTAATAAAATCTGCGTATTATATGGTTTCGTCACAAAATCATCTGCTCCAAGATTCATGCTCATCAGTTCATCCATCTCACTGTCACGGCTTGTCACAACTATGATCGGTACTTCTGATTTTTCTCTGATAGCCCTGCATACACAATAGCCATCATATAAAGGCAGATTAATATCAAGAAGGATTAGGTCTGCATTTTCTCTTAAACAGTCTTCCACAACGGTATCAAAATGTTCTATTGCTATAATCTCATATCCATATTTACTTAATAAAATGCTAAGTTCATTACGAATAGGTTCATGATCTTCTACTATGATTATCTTTGCTTTCATTTTCTTTCTCCCCACCTTCCCTTATGAGTTCCTATAATAATGAATTCTTATAATATCATATCATAAACTTTTGCAAAAGAAAAAGCGCCTCATATTCGAGACGCTTTTGAAAGTTTTTATTCTTAAAATTCTATTCTTATTTTTTAGGCTGTAAAGATTCTTTTCCACCCATGTATGGTCTTAATACTTCTGGAATTGCAACGCTTCCGTCTTCTCTTAAGTTATTTTCTAAGAAAGCGATCAGCATTCTAGGTGGTGCTACTACTGTATTATTTAATGTGTGAGCAAAGTAATTTCCATTTTCACCTTTCACACGGATGCGAAGTCTTCTTGCCTGTGCATCACCAAGGTTAGAGCAGCTTCCTACTTCGAAGTATTTCTTCTGTCTTGGAGACCATGCTTCTACGTCAAGAGATTTTACCTTGAGGTCTGCCAGATCACCGGAGCAGCATTCCAGTGTACGAACCGGAATATCCAGAGAACGGAACAGATCAACAGTGTTCTGCCACAGTTTGTCAAACCACATCGGGCTTTCTTCTGGTTTGCAGACAACGATCATTTCCTGTTTTTCAAACTGATGGATACGGTAAACGCCTCTCTCTTCCAGTCCGTGTGCTCCTTTTTCTTTACGGAAGCATGGGGAATAACTTGTCAGTGTTTTTGGAAGTTCTTCTTCCGGAACGATCTGATCGATGAATTTACCGATCATAGAATGCTCACTTGTTCCGATCAGATACAGATCCTCACCTTCGATCTTGTACATCATGGCATCCATCTCTGCAAAGCTCATAACGCCTGTTACAACGTTGCTTCTGATCATGAAAGGCGGTACACAGTAAGTAAATCCACGGTTGATCATGAAGTCACGCGCATATGCGATAACTGCGGAATGAAGTCTTGCGATATTTCCCATCAGATAATAGAATCCGTTACCTGCAACACGTCTTGCGCTATCCAGATCGATTCCGTCAAAGCTTTCCATAATATCTGTGTGATATGGAATTTCATAATCCGGAACAACCGGCTCACCAAATTTCTCGATTTCTACGTTTTCACTGTCATCTTTACCAATCGGTACAGATGGATCAATGATGTTCGGGATAACCATCATGTTTTTGAGAAGTTCTTCTTCTACTTCTTTTTCTCTTGCAGAAAGCTCATCAATTCTTGCACCAGATGCAGCCACCTGTTTCTTAACCTCTTCTGCCTCTTCACGTTTGCCCTGACCCATCAGTGCGCCGATCTGTTTGGAAATCTTGTTTCTCTCTGCTCTGAGAGCTTCTACTTCCTGCTTGATCTCACGGTTTTCTTTGTCCAGTTCGATAACCTTGTCTACCAGTTCCAGTTTGCCGTCCTGGAATTTGTTTCTGATATTCTGTTTTACAACTTCCGGATTTTCTCTCACAAATTTAATGTCTAACATTTTTTCTCCTCCTGAAAATAAGTGGTTATATCCATTTTATTTTTTCGTTGTTTCGCCTTCATTTACTTCACCAAGTCCAAAATTAACTGCCTTGCGAAGTGCTTCTACCTCTTCCTGACTAAGCATTACATAAGATTCACCCTTGACGATCTCTTTTAAATAAAGGAAGCAGTTATCACGACTGTGTACTGCATTCAGAATCAGACCTGTGTTTTCTCTGTCAAGAAGTGCCAGTGCAAAACTCAGTTTTCCTCCAACATCGTCAAATGCATCGTATTTTTCAACACCATACTTGCTGTAAAGTAATTTGAAATGTTTTGCCAGAGTGCGTATTGCCTTTTCATGATCCTCTTTTGCCTCAAAAAGATGATCGATCTGTGCAAATTTACGAACGAAAGTTTTCTCAAGTGACTGAGCATCGCTTCCTTTCATAAACATTTTATATTTTCGCTCCAGTCGAGTCAATCTCATATTACTGCTTACTGTAGACGCAATCAATACCAGAACTACAATAAGCAAAATAATGATAACAATTCCAGGATCAATACCAATACTATCAAAAATTGTACTCATATCATACCCCTTTTATTTTATCTGATAGATTCAAATAAATCTATAATTCTCTCAAGGTCATCTCTTGAATAGTATTCTATTTCTATCTTTCCCTTATTGTTCTTCTTTCTGTGAATAAATACACGTGTTCCGGTAATATTCTTCATCTTTTCTTCAAGACTTTCATAAATTGCATCTTCCGCCGAATCAGATGACGAAGTTTCTTTTTTCTTTGATGGGTTTAAGATTGTCTTTACCAGCTTTTCTGTCTCTCTTACGCTGAGCTTCTCATCAAAAATCCGCATTGCTACAGAATACTGTTTCTCTACATCTGAGATAGCAAGCAATGCACGCGCATGTCCTGCTGAAATCATTTCATCCACCATCATCTGCTGTACTCTCGGATCCAGTTTCAACAGACGAAGAGAGTTTGTTACAGCTGTCCTGCTCTTGGATACTCTCTCTGCGATTTCATCCTGTTTCAGATTAAATTCATCAATCAGACGTTTATATGCCATTGCTTCCTCGACAGGATTCAGGTCTTCTCTCTGAATGTTCTCTATCAGGGATATCTCCACAATTTCCTGGTCGGAAAATTCTTTGATGACAACCGGAATTTCTTTCAGTCCAGCCATCTTTGCTGCACGCCATCTCCGTTCTCCTGCGACAATTTCATAATAGTCCTTCTTGTCAGATACGAGAAGCGGCTGCAGAACGCCATACATCTTGATAGATTCAGACAGCTCAAGGAGTGCATCTTCATCAAATTTCTTGCGTGGCTGTTCACGATTCGGCTCTACTTTTGAAATTTTTACAATCGTTTCGCCCTTTACAACGGACTGTTCTGTTGTTGATTTCGTACTTGCTGTATTTGTCTTTGGCTTAGAACTTCTTACAGTTTTAGGTTTTTCCTGTGAAACCTTTTCCGGAAAAAGTGCATCCAGACCTCTTCCAAGTCCTGATTTTTTTCCTGCCATTATTTATCCTCCCTGTTAATAACTTCTTCAGCTAAAAGGCGATAAGCTTCTGCACCGGCAGATCTTGAATCATATATATTGATAGGCTGTCCGTAACTTGGTGCTTCTGCAAGTCTTACATTTCTCGGAATAATGGTCTTATAAATATTCTGTTGAAGATTATCCTTTACATTCTCGACTACCTGTAAAGAAAGATTTGTTCTGGCATCATACATGGTAAATACAACGCCTTCCATTGCAAGTTTCTTATTTAATCTGTCTTTTACAAGATCAATCGTATGTATCAGCTGAGAAAGGCCTTCCAAAGCATAATACTCACACTGTATTGGAACAAGGACAGAAGTTGCAGCTGTTAATGCATTGATTGTCAGCATATTCAAAGACGGCGGACAATCCAAGATAATATAATCATATTTTCTTCGAAGTTTATCCGTAATTCCCTTTAAAATATACTCTTTATCATCCACACCAATCAATTCGATTTCTGCTCCGGATAAATTTATATTGGATGGAATTAAATCAAGATTTTCCACTACATCTTTTATAACTGTTTTTTTAATGTCAGCTTCTCCAAGAAGCAATTCATAAAGCGTATTTTCTACGCCATTTTTATCAACGCCTAACCCACTGGTTGTGTTTCCCTGCGGATCTATGTCAATTGCCAGAACTTTTTTCCCTTTTTCAGCAAGGCATGCAGAAAGGTTAATTGCCGTTGTAGACTTACCAACACCGCCTTTCTGGTTGGCTACTGCTATAATTCTTCCCAAAGTTCACCCTCCTTTCAAAATCATTTACGACCTATCAATTATAGCACTTTTGCCTTTAATGTTCCACATAATGTTTCACGTGAAACATTAAAATTTAGGGAAATTTTCATCAACGAATTGTTTATAATTTACAAGTTACAAATATATCTTTCTATATCATCTATCTTACAGCGCGTCCGTCAATGTTTCACGTGAAACATTTTATAAGCGTGAAACATACAATATTAATCATTTCTGTTTCATCTATTTTGAACAGTCCTAGTAAAGTGCATCACGAATGAGCTTTGTCGGCATCTTTTAGTTTACATAATATTGGTTCATTAAGAAGCGTCGCCTCACATGTCTTTTTATTAAATACATTTGTCTTTTTTCTTTCCTTTTCCCTAATGCCTGATATCTTCTTTCATCTTCCCATTTTTCCCTTCTATCTGCTTCATCACACGCTTTTTTCCCTGTATATGCCTCCTCTCTGGCACCTTTTTCCACATAATTGTATATTTTTTTAATAATTATTCACCTGTGTTGATAATAAAACACCGCCACCTGAGTCCTGTCCCTTAATTGCAGTTTATCTAATATGGCACTCAGATAATTTCGGATAGTTCCTTCGCTCAAAAACAGCTCTGCCGCAATTTCTCTGTTGCTGTATCCATCAGCGATCAGACGGATAATCTCCTGTTCCCGTTCGTTGATCCCATAACTACTGTAATCGAACTTTTCTTCCTTCCTGATCAGATCTGGTATTTTAGATACGATTTCTTTTCCAAAAACCGTCTGCCCTAAATTTACCGCCTGCAGCGCAGGAAGAATACTGGCATAATCCTGTTTTAAGAGGTATCCTTTTGCCCCTAACCGAAGTGCTTTTACTATATATTCATCATCCAGAAATGTCGTCAAAAGCAGGATTTTTGCCTCCGGATACTCCTGCAGAATATGTTCAGAAGCCTCCAATCCGTTCATTCCTTTCATCCGAATGTCCATCAGCAGTACATCCGGGCAATACTGTCTGTACAGTCTGCACGCATCCTCTCCATCGATTCCAGTTGCAGCCACTTCAACGTCCTCATTGATCTGTAAGATCGTCTTCAACGCTTCTGTAACCAGACAATCATCATCTACAATTACTATCTTCATCTTAATTTTATCCTCATTTTTACTGTTCTAATCCTGTTGTTTTGGAATTACGGCAAATATCCGAAATCCATTTTTTCCATTGATCTGCAAGGTTCCTCCAAGTGATGTCACCCGTTCCTGCATATTTTTTAATCCTATTCCTTTGCTGTCTGCTTCCTTTTCTGAATATCCTTTTCCATTATCTTCGATACAAAGCTGATACAATGCCGGATGTTCTCTGAGTACTATTTTTACAGCTGTCGCATTACTGTGTTTTATAACATTCGACAGTGCTTCTTTTATAATTGCCGCAAAGCAGTATTTAATTTTATTGGGTATTATTTCGGACATATCGTATTCCATCGTGCAATTTTCAAAGTCCTTTATAATTCCCTCTGTTATCTCTCTGAGAGTTTCAGATTCATCATGAAGATTATGTACGCTTGAACGTATACTGTTCATAGCAGAATTCAGTGATGTGTCCAGTCCTTCCAACAGACTTTCCATATTCTTGTCCCGATTTAAGGTCTTTGCCGCGCCGGTTAATAAGATAGTCCTTGAAAGCAAATGTCCTACATTATCATGGATTTCGCGGGCAATTCGGTTTCTCTCACGAAGTGTTGCCGCATAAATTTCATAATTTTGTTTTTCCTGCAATGCTTTGTTTTTTTCTGCAAGAAGCAGGGTACGTTCTTCGCTGTCATCTTTTATTCTTCTTATTTCAAAGTACATTTTGTCGTACTTTATTGCATCAGTCGCTAATATCCACGCTAAAGCCTCTATAATCAGTAATATAGTTGTCATTATTGGCAAAGAAGCGTCATTTTTTATCAGTATTATTGTTCCCAGAAACCCTCCTGAAAGTGTCGTCACCGTCTCCTGTTCTCTTACGAGAATATAGATCAATACGGGACAGAACAATCTTATTTCCGGCATTACAAAAAATGATACCGCAAATATACTCCATAATAAGATTTTGGTGTATTTCCTGTCAAAGAAGTAACTGCCACATATTAATATCACTGTCTCTAGCATTGCCAGTACCAGCCCTCTATTCAGGCTGAGTGTACATAATGGCAGGATTCCTCCCAGAAAAAGTATTCCTGTATCTCGAAAATACCTCATCACTCAATTCCTCACTATTTATTGATACTACTGCAAACAATTACGTAAAAACATCTCTGTTCAGAATCATTATAATATATTCCCCTGCTACATACAAAGTGACAAATGTCACGTCTCTTTGGTGACATCACGCACTTGGTATTCTTTCTGATTTCTTTTATAATTATTTTATAACCTCAAATTATATGAAACCGGAGGAACTATTATGATTCATATAGAAAATCTTGTAAAACGATATGGAGATCTGGTCGCTCTGAATCATCTGAATCTGGATATCAAAGAAGGAGAGATCTTCGGTCTTCTCGGTCCGAACGGTTCCGGCAAAACAACTGCTATCAACTGTCTCCTTTCTCTGCTGAAATATGATAAGGGTGACATCGAGATCTTCGGGCAGAAAATGACGCCTGACAACTACGAAGTCAAGCAGCAGATTGGTATCGTATTGCAGAATGTCGCTGTTTTTGATGAACTGACCGTATACGAAAATATTGATTATTTCTGCGGTCTGTACATACATGACAAAAATCGGCGAAGGGAACTTGTCGAAGAAGCCATCCGGTTTGTCGGACTGGAAGACTACCGCAAAACACGACCTCAAAAGCTTTCCGGCGGTCTTCTCAGAAGGCTCAATATTGCCTGCGGGATTGCTCACAAACCACGACTTATCATCCTCGATGAGCCAACTGTCGCCGTAGATCCGCAAAGCCGCAATAAAATCCTGGAGGGCATTCAGGAATTAAACCGCCAGGGTTCTACGATCATCTACACTTCACACTACATGGAAGAGGTCGAACAGATCTGTACACGAATCGCGATCATGGATCACGGACGCGTCATCGCATCCGGAACCACTGAAGAATTAAAGAAAATGATCAAAACCGGCGAAACGATCACCGTCGAAGCTCTTCTTCTGACCGAAAAGCAGCTTCAGGATATCCGAAATCTTCCCCATGTATTTGATGTACATTATGAAGATCAGATCCTCACTCTTCGCTGCACCGGTGCACAGCATAACCTGATCCGGATTCTGAATTACCTCCAGAGCCAGAATCTCACATTTGGCAGGGTTTTCTCTGAACTTCCTACACTGAATGATGTATTTCTTGAAATAACGGGAAAACAGCTTCGTGATTGATGTATAATTATGCATTATTATGTATATTTTTAAGAAAGGATCTTTTCTATGCTGCATTTAATAAAATATAACCTTCTGGTCAAGCTGCGAAATTTTAATATGGTCTTCTGGCCGCTTGTTTTTCCGCTGATCATGGCCACTTTTTTCTTTTTTGCATTTGGAAATCTGAATGACGCGGACTTTGAAACCGTGCAGGTCGCACTTGTAAAAGAGTCTGCCAATCCTGTATTTGTTTTTTTCCTTGATCAGGTTCAAAGCGGAGATTCTGAACTGATCGCTCTTCATGAAATGAGTGAAAAGGATGCGCTTGACGCATTAAGTCAGAAAAAGATCTCCGGCATCTACTATGAACAGGCTATCCCAGGCCTTACACTCAATGGACAGGGAATTCCTGAGAGCATTCTACAGTCCGTCCTGGAAAGTTATGAAAACAATCTGCATACGCTGCAGACCATCCTGAAAAAACATCCTTCCGGACTTCTCTCCGCTCTCCGGCAGATGTCAGATACAAAAGACCTTGTCCGGGAAGTCTCTCTCGGCGGCAAAACAATAGATGGGAATTCGCAGTTTTTTTACGCTCTGGTCGCAATGGGATGTCTTTATGGATGTTTTATCGGCTTTGGCTCTGTGATCACTTTACAGGCCAATTTAACGGCTCTGGCGGCACGTCGCTGCATCACGCCTACCCACAAGCTGAAACTGATCCTTTCAGAACAGATTGCCTCTTTTCTGCTGGGGTACGCAGATGTGATCGTTCTGCTTCTGTATCTGCGAAATATCCTGAACCTAGATTTTCAGGGACAGTTCGGCAAAATGTTGATTATTTCTCTGTTCGGAAGCCTGATCGGTGTATCTATGGGATTGTTTATCGGAAGTCTTAGCAGACTGAATGAAGGCATCAAGATCGGAATCATGCTCGCAATCTCCATGTCCTGCTGTTTTTTGTCAGGACTTATGAACGGCTCTATGAAAGACACCGTAGAAAAACACGCTCCGATCATCAACAGGTTCAATCCTGCTGCACTGATCTCCGATGCTCTTTACTGTATTAATGTATATGACGATGCCTCACGCTATTACAGAAATCTGATCACACTGATCGTCATGAGTGCCGCGCTTGTTCTTGCTTCATTCTTGCTTATCCGGAGGGAACGTTATGACAGTATTTAAAGGATACTTAAAAATTTTAAAGAAAAATCTCGGAATGCTTCTGATATATCTGGTGATCTTTTTTGCAATTGCCATCGCACTTCAGGCTTCTGCCCGCAAAGAGCATCTCGGTACTTTTGAAAAGACACGGATCAATGTTGCCGTCGCAGACAGAGATCAGAGCGAACTTTCCCGGGGTCTTATCAGATACCTCAGTACTATCCACAATGTATCTGAAATCTCCAGTGAACCATCCGTTATGCAGGAGGAACTTTTTTACAGAAATACATCTTATATCGTGCAGATCCCGGAAAATTTTTACCAGACATGTATTGAAGAGGAAGAACCTCTCTCCGTCACCAAAGTCCCTGGTTCTTATACCTCTTTTTACGTAGATCAGCAGATCAGTACATGGATCAATTCCATACGTACTTATACAGCCGCAGGTTTTTCCCTTAAGGAAGCCATGGATGCATCCATGGAATTGCCTGCCTCGGAAGTAACTATGTACAAAGGTACGGAAAATAATCTTGAAACACCACCTTATATTTACTATTTCCGCTATGCTCCTTATCTGTTTCTTGCTGTGCTCAGTTATTCCATGGGGTATGTTCTCCTGGCTTTTCAGAAAGAAGATATCCTGAAACGAATGCGCGCCTCAGCAGTCTCGCTGCGTCGTCAGAATATGGAAGGACTGCTCGCAATGTTTATGCTCGGAGCTGTACTCTGGCTGATCTCAGTCGCAGGTGTCTGTGTCCTTTTTGGTAAGGAGTTCCTTACTTCTCCTCTGATCGGATACTATATTCTGAATACGGCACTGATGCTTGGTATTGCACTTTCGCTCTCCTATCTTGTAGGGATTTTTGTCAAAAACAGCAATATGCTGAATGGAATCTCCAACCTGCTTTCACTGGGAATGTGCTTTCTGTGCGGAGCATTTGTCCCAATGAGTATTATGAACAAAAGCGTCCTTAAGATTGCTCAGTTCCTTCCGGTCTACTGGTATGAATCTGTAAACGAAACTCTGTCCCAATACAAAACCCTGCCGGCATCTGCTGCCGCGGAAATCTGGAAGTCTATGGGAATTGAAGCCATGTTTGTTGTTGCTTTTGTATTTATGATCCTGGCGGCTTCGAAATACAAACAGCAGCGTTGAGCTTTAAAAAACATTAATATTTTAGTCATTATTCTATGCAAGAGTAAATTCCGCCACATATCCAACTGACATTTACTCTTGCATTTTAGAATCGACAAACATTTTCTCTAACTTCATTGTCTATTTGTATGTGCGCTGATATAATAGTATCAAAAACTTATTAGGGAGAACTTTAAAAATGTATTTATGTGAACCACAGGTTTCCAAACCCGGCATTTATGCTATTTTCAACTGTGCAGATCTGCGTATTTATATCGGTCAGACAAACAATTTAAAAAGCAGGGCTTACCAGCATCAGTCAGATTTAAAAAAGAGCATAGAAGCTAATACAAATCTTCAAAAAGATTATTGTGATGAAAAAAATCTTGTCTTTTTCTGCATAGAGATAGTTAAAGATGAATCTCTTCTAACTTATTATGAAAGTTTATATTGCTATATTGCCCAAAAACATCTTGGCAGAGATAACTCATTATATAATGGCAATAAGAGATATACCGATCTCTCCTTTGTCAATAATTATTCTAATATTATCAAAGCCAATGATAACCTCATTAAAGATAAAAAAAAGGCATTTCTTAAGGCCATAAAAGATAGATTTAAGTCTTTACCAAAATTAATTGCCACTCCTTCTGAACAACGCAAAAACATCTTCGATACTTATTATAAAGAAATTTATCCCAAAAAATGTCATGGTTTTTTTGATACCGATGAACTCCAGCATCAATTTGGCATAGATCTCATATCTCCAAAAGAAGTAATAGGTAAAAAAATTATATTTACCACTATTGGTGCATACCTTGATCAATCTATCATGTCAATTCTCGAGGAAAAAATAACTGATATACAAAATAACCAATATTGTGTATGGGCATTAAACAAATTAAATGCCGAAACTGTCAGATATTTTTGCACTCATGATTGTGACACAAACAGGATTGATTCCAGTACTCCCATATATTTAATTATGCAATATACAGATAGTACAAATAACTATACTAAGCATACCCCTTCAGATATAGCTATAGCTACATCTGAACGTTTTTGTCCTAAAGATGTTCGCAAAATGCAAAAAGAAGGATTAGAACTAAACCATTCTCCTGTAGAAGAACTCAAGATGCTAGAAAAAAACGGGGATTATTATTTTCCAAAAACGTTAAAACTTAAAGAAACCTGCCTTCCCTCTAAGTCTTGTTTTTTTGCTAAAGCATTTGTAATTGACAAATTTTATATCTTAGATGGAAACTTTAAAAAAGAAACTTTATTTGATTTTTATAATGTATATCGTCGGAATGATTATGAAAAAAATAAACGTGGTCAAACAACACCTTTGCGGGAAGCATCAAAATCCATCAAAGGACAAAATGATACCGGTTGTCTGCTGTTAAAAGATAGCATAACTCTTAATGATACCTTCTTCCGCAATTTCTACTCTGATAATTTGGGAACTAATTATATCGTAGCACGATTAAAGCTTCCCTTCCCATTTGTACAATTACAGCTTGACAAAACTAATTCACCAATCAAAAGGAAACGTGATATCTGAGGATTGATCTTCCATTAATAAAAAGGATTCATATCTATATTGCAAACATAGATGCGAATCCTTTTTATAATTCCATATAAATCTGATTAAAAGAAAATTCCAACCTGTTCCAGAAAATGTTCCGGGTCTTCTACCTGTGGGAAGTGTTTGGTTTCCTTGAGAGTTACTGCTTCCACGGATGGGTTGATGCTCTGGTATGCTTCTATGGTTGCTGTGCCGTTATTCTCGGCTTCGCCTTCCACAATATAAAGGCTGTTGTCGATCTCCTTGAGTGCACGGGTGATGTCGATGTTCATGTATTTTGCTACTTTGTTTGCATATACATTCTTGGCATAGCAGCCACCCTTGTGTGCAGCCTCATAATAAGCATCCTGCAGATCACGCAGTGGATGGAATGGGTCAAAGGCAAAGTTCTCGATGAATTCATTATTGATGGCTGTTCTGGATACGACCATATGGTAAACCAGTGTTCCAAATACCGGGACTTCCAGACACTTGCGGAAAAGTTTGTCTCTCTTCGTCGGCATCTGTTTCAGGGCTCCCGGATTGACCGGATTGACCATCATGATCTTGTTGAACAGTTTTCCTTCGTTGCGGCATGCCATGATGACGAAGGAACCTGAGTAACCGCTGACGATCACATCTGTCTTCTCTCCAATTACGTTCTTGATGAAATCGCAGATGCTCTGAACATATACATAATTTGTATAAGTCATACCTGGTTTCTCGGAACGTCCACAACCTGGAAGGTCTATGTTATACACGGTATGCTCCAGTGCAAGATCATCCTCTATCCTGCTCCATTCATATCCGGAACCGCCTGGAAGCATATCATGGATCAGAAGGATCGGGCTTCCTTTGCCTTTTCTTGTATAATAGATATCACCAAAACGCCAATGGTAATAATTTTTGCCATTTGTATCAAGCATTTCCTTCAGACCTGCTGATGCCGCAACCACTTTGTTCGCAATGTGGATGATAGCTGTTGTCGTTGTTGCCAGTGCTGCGAGAGTTATCAGTCGTTTACCGTGTTTATTCATGTTTTACCTCCCTTTTCATGTCTGAGTAGCCTTATTATACGACAAACAAAAAGGTTTTACAATCTATAACAAATAAAGAAGTTTCTGCACATCTTCCATTCTGGTTGCCCAGCTTGTGGCAAATCTGACTGCTGTATGAGAAGCATCTGTTTTTTCCCAGAAGCTGAACTGCACATCCTTTCGAAGTTCCTCCAACCGTGTATCCTCAAGGATAATAAACTGCTGATTTGTTGGAGACTCCAAAAGAAATCTATATCCTTTTTCCTGTAGACCTTTTTTCAGAACTGCTGCCGTTTCGATCGCATTTCTGCCGATTTCTTTATAAAGCTCATCGGTAAAAAGTGCATCAAACTGCACTCCCACAAGCCTTCCTTTGGCAAGCAGTGCTCCGTGCTGCTTTACTCTTGTGAGAAAATGCTTCGGCATGCTGTCTCCCGTGAATACAACTGCCTCACCGCAGAGTGCGCCTGCCTTGGTCCCACCAATATAAAATACATCGCAGAGTTCTGCAATATCCTGTAATGTCACATCTGTTTCTGCCGCGGCAATTCCATAGATCAGTCTTGCACCGTCAAGGTACAGGGGCATTTTGTATTCTCTGCATACGGCTGACAACTCTTCCAGTTCTTTTCTGGAATACAGGGTTCCATACTCTGTCGGATGAGAAATATAGACCATCCCCGGGAAAACCATATGCTCGTGGTTCTCATCTCCATAAAATCTCTCTGCCAGTTTCTGAAGATCTGCTGCACAGATCTTGCCATCCTTCTGTGGAAGTTCCAGAACTTTATGTCCGGTAAATTCGATTGCACCGGCCTCATGTGTACTGACATGTCCTGTCTGAGCCGCTACAACGCCCTCATATGGCTGCAGAAGTGTGTCAATGACAATCTGATTGGTCTGCGTTCCTCCTGTCAGCAGAAAGACTTCTGCGTCCTCACAGCCGCAGGCCTTCTTAATCTTCTCCTTGGCTGACTCGCAGTAGTGATCCATGCCATAACCGGCAAGCTGCTCCATATTGGTGTCAATCAGGTGCTGAAGAATTTTTTCATGCGCACCTTCTGAATAATCATTTACAAAATATAACATCTCTGATTCCTCACTTTACAATAAAATCAGCTTTATTTTATCACTGCGCATTCTTTTGTGCCACCAGTAAATCGATAATTCTCGGATCTGTGTCCTCCCTGCCAGAAAAAACTGTATATTTCAATAACGCATCTGCATTCTTTTTGCCGATATATTTCTGTTTGATCGCATACTTTATAAGTTTCCAGTCATTTCGCTGTATAAGCCATTCCGTTATCGGATCTGTTTCTTCCCGAAGCTTATCCGGAACCGCATAGCGCATCAGACGCTTCATCCACTTTCCCGGCATGATCCTTTTTCTCGGATCCTCTTTTGATACCTGCGCCATGTACTGATGTATCGCTGCAAAATTTTTCTTCATGCCGGATCTCTGCCGGATTAGATCAAGGGTAAAGACTCCCTGTTCCATAAACTCTTCCACTCTGTCTGTCACATCATACGGACCATATCTGCACACCAGATTCATAAAATACGATACATGATTCTCTACATCTTCCAGATTCCATTCTTCTACATGTCCCCAGCCCAGTTTTGATCTTGGAATTTTCAGTTTCCGATTCCTCTTATAATCTATGATCCTATCCAGATAACCGATAAGTTTTCCCTGAATATCCTGTACTATTATACTGGCGGTTTCCGGTCCCATATATCGTTCAAACATCTTAAAAAAAGCAAAATTTTCTGTATGCATATATTTCTGCAAAACATAAAAACTTCTTTTGATCTGTCCGCCCTGTTTTTTCCTTTTAGCCAGCCATCTGAGATACGTCCGGAGTTCGCGCGCGCCTTCTTTTGGATCAGGATGGTTTTCCATATATCGCTGCAGTAATGGTTGATTTCGGCCTTCATAGATTGCTGACATTCTTACCAGATCTGTTACTTCCGGTATTGTTCTTATCATAAATTCTGTCAGTCCCTTTGTGGAAAGTGCAATTGCACATTCCAGTGCAGGACTTCTTCTGACGGGCTGTTTCTGTGCCAGTTTCCGAATCTGTCTTTTCTTTCCAGCTATAACTGCTTCCGTCAGACTGCCATCTACATAATAAAAACTGGCATCATCAAAAGAAGTTATTCTTGTTCTTTCTTTTGCATTCACAGCCTCGTAAGCATCCTGATCAATTACTTCAAAGCGGTCCTCTTCCATTTCCAGCTCCTTCTCATTGAGTTTTTACGGATTTCTCCACAGACTGCTGCTTATGCCCGGTCATTTCTTCTGTCAGCAGTTCAATGATCCAATCATCTGTTTCCACATTTTTCAGAGAAAAAGCATATTCCAGAAGTTTCCCTGCATTTTCTTTTCCGATATATTTCTGTTTGATCGCATACTTTATGAGTTTTCTGTCATTTTTCTTTATGATCCATTCTGTAATCGGATCGGTTTCTTCCCGAAGCTTATCCGGAACTGCGTAGTGCATCAGCCTCTTTGTCCATTTTTTCTGTATGATACTTTCCTTTTGTCTGCTCTCCGGCATCTCCACCTCATACTGATGCAATGCCACAAAGTTCTTTCTTACACCGGACTTTAATTTTATCATGTCCAGCACGTACACACCGTCATCCACGAAATCATAAACTTTATCCGAAACATCAACCGGACCATATTTCTGTGTCAGCAGCATAAAATACTGAACACAATTTATGGCATCTGGTTTATCCATATCATTCAGATCATCCCAGTTCAGGTTTATCCCGGAAAAACTGTAACCAGCCAGTTCATCTGTTATTTCTGATTCCAGATACTCAAGAAGTCTTCTCTGTATATCTCTGATGATCTGATCAGCATATCCGGATTCTCTCATCCAGTAGGTACGCAGAAATATTTTGAAAAACCGAAAATCTTCTGTATAACTATCCTTTTTCCGTACATACAGTCTTCTTTTTATTTTTTCTTTCCGCTTTTTCTTTCCATTCAGCCATTCCAGATATGCCCGAAGTTCTTCGTGTACCTCATCCTCATAATGATTTCTGATATATTGTCTTAACAGTGGAATATTCTGTGCCTCGTAAATAGCAGACAGCCGTACCTGATCTGCCAGATCTCTGCACTTTTTTATAAATTCCTCACTGTGTTTTTCATCCATAAAAGCAATGGTGCTCTCCAGTTCCGAACTCATGATAATGGTTCCGTCTTTTATATACTTTTCTATCCCATTCTGATCTTCATAGTTTGTTCCAGAGAATTTCAAGCCCATTTTTACTCCTGTCTGTCAGTCAACTCTTGTCATTTTCCTTTTATTCTATATACTTATGTAAAATTCTGCCTCTGACTGGATGACGCAGTTTGCGTAATGCTTTCGCTTCAATCTGCCTTATACGTTCTCTGGTTACGCCAAATTTCTGGCTAACTTCCTCCAGTGTATATTCTTTTCCATCTGTCAGCCCATATCTCAGCCTGAGGATTTCTTTTTCTCTCGGAGCCAGTGTATCCATCACCTGATCCAGTGCCTCAGCAGCTTTATGAATGTCTATTTCTTTCTCTACTTCTTCCATTTCTGTAATGAATTCTTCTGGCACATCATTTGTATAGCAATTGCTTTCTTCTATGTAGTTTTCTGCAAAATACTGCTCCATGGATTCTTCCGGAATCATTGCATCCATAGCAATTTCTATCTCTTCTACTGACAGATTTGTTTCCTTCCGAAGAAGTTCAAATGCTTCCTTCTTCTCTGATTCTTTAAGATTTCCAGGTTTATATCCATTATCTCTCAACTTACGGTATACTTTAAAGTAATTTCCTTTTGGGCCAGCCGGATAATGCATTGTCTTCCTTGTTGTTTCCTGATTTCTGTCAAATCTGCTTATGATATAAGTGTGTGCATATTCCTCAAATATACCGCATCTGTCAATATTGTAGTTGTTTGCTGCCACAACAAGCCCTATATGCGCTTCCGAAATTGCATCTATGATATTCATTTCGTGCTCTTCCGCTCTTTGTAAACCCAGTCTTACCGCATATCTCGTATACAGTTCTATAAGCCTTTCCGTTGCTTTTTTGTCCTTTTTTCTCAGCCCGGCTTCCAACTGCTGTATTTCCTCATCTTCCGGAAGTTCGATTTCTCTTACTTCGTCTATGAATTCTTCCATGGACGGATCCATTTCTACTACTTTTTTATAAATTTTTTCATAATCTACGTTTGCATATGGTCTGTAGCTGATATTACTTCTCACTAACCTGTTCCTTTCTTTTTGAATAGTATTTATTAATTTTCGGGTTCCCTGTGCAAAAGCTGTTTGTATCTTATCTTTCTGCCAGCAGCAACTGAACAATTCGTGGATCTGTTTCTGTATTTTCCACAGTGGCTGCATACTCCAGAAGTTTGTCTGCATTTTCCTTCCCAATATATTTTTGTCTGATTGCGCGTTTTACAAGTTTCCAGTCATCTCTCTGTATGATCCACTCTGTGACCGGATCGGTTTTCTCCCACAGTGTTTCCGAAACTGCATATCGCATCAGGCGTTTCAGCCATTTCCCACGCATGATTCCAGCCTTTGCATTATCCTTTGGCATCTTTACTTCATACTGGTTCAGCTTCACGAAGTTTTTTCTTATGCCAGATTTTAATCTTATCATATCCAGTGCAACGATCTCACCTGATATGATATCCTGTACTTCATCTGTGATATCAAGCGGTCCATATTTCTTTGTCAACAACATGAAATATCGGACACAATTTATAAATTTAGATTCTGTCATATCATCCAGATCATCCCAGTTCAGGTTTGTCCAGAAGATTTCACGCATCTCACCTTCTGCCATTATCGTTCTGCTCAGATAGTCCAGAAGTCGTCGCTGAATATCCCTTATGATTATTATGTCTGGCTCTCTTTCTATTTCAAAGGTTCGAACAAATAATTTAAAAAACCAGAAATTTTCGTTCTCGTTATATGCGTTCCATTCGTACAGCTTTCGTTCTATGCTTTTTTTGTCTTTTCTCCTGTTATTCAGCCATTCCAGATAAGTTCTCAGTTCCTGCAGATCCCGGCTACGGTGTGTTTTTATGTAATATTTCAGCAGGGTGGTATTCTGAGCCTCATAAATGGCAGATAACCGCACCTGTGATGCCAGTTCTCCGTATTCTTTTATAAATTTCTCAGTACGTTCTTCGTTCAGAAAAGCAATCGCACTTTCCAGTCCCGGACTCATTATGACTGGCTGTTCTTCCACAAATTTTTCAGTTTCAGCCTGATTGTTTAACAGAATCGCAGCCGTCAGTGGTCTTTCCACATAAAAGAAGGATCTTTCTCCCATTAAAGTCTCCCATGACCAGACCTCTACTTTTATTGCTCCTGGACACTCATATGCGTCTTTAAAGATATCCCAGTGTATATCGTCTGTTTTCATTTGCAGGCATTGTTCCAGTTGCTTTTCATCTTGAATTTTAAATGACCAGTCCATATCGTCTTCCGACCATTCTCTGTCTTCGTTCATTGACATAGAGGATTTCCCGCATGACTCTCTCCAGAATTCTTTTTCGGATATTTGTACGTTTCCTGGTTTTTCTGATCTTAAAGGTATTCTTAAAGACATTTTTCCTCCCTGCTATGGCGGCACCTGCCTGTGCCGCTACAATCTCTGTAAACTGGTAAACCTGTTTCATGATCTTACCAGATTCTGATCATCTGCTCATAGATCAGAATTTCTTCCATATTCACATTTCGATTATCGTGATAGTGTCCGAAGAACCATTTCTTAAAACTTGTATTCTGGCGGATTTTTTCGTGATATTCTGTAAGAATATCCGTCTTGTACAACCCGCCTCCAAGTAAGGTTTGCGTACTCGATGCACAGCAATGTGTTACAATAAAATCCACTTTGTTATCATGTGCTGCCAGGTTCTCGATTCCTTCCTGCATCTCTTCTTCGGATGGAAGTTCCTGCTTCCACCAGCTCACATGATTTACCCGGTATGGATACCAGCCCTGATCCAATTTCTTCTTCTTTTTCTTAAAATCGGGATCATCTGGTTCAAGGATGCCTCCGGCAATATCATGGCTGCTGGCTCCGCCAAATGCAAATATGCTTTTCCCATCAATTTCAAACACCTGTCCACGCATCAGATGAATGACGGACGGCCGTATCTTATGAACCTTGCCCCCGTGCCATTTTTCGACCGGATAAGCATAAAGCCGATCAAAATTCTCGTGATTCCCATCCACAAATAATGTTGTAAATGGTCTGTTCTCCAGCCAGTCCATGAGCTTTGCTTCTCTGCTGCTTTCTTCGTTTCTGTTCCAGACACCGCCAAAGTCTCCACAAATGATCACACAATCATCCTTGGTCATTTCTTTTTGTTCTGGAAAAACATCTATATTGAATCTTTCAAAATCCTGGTGGCAGTCGCCCGTTATATATATCATATTTCATCACCCTCCTGCATTTTACATCCGGTGCAATCTGCATGTTCCATATAAAACATGTAGAGAAATGCAAACACATCCGGATCATCCAGATCCATCTCGATTACGCCCTCTTCATCAGACTTCCATAATGTTTCATCATCCTCATCTTCGAACATCTCTTCATTGGATTCGTCAGGTTCTTCGCTTATAAGATTCAAAAGGGAATCATCATCATAATCGAACTCATCTGTGAAGATATCCTCGTCTGAATCATCAATGTCCTCATCTTCAGCAGCGACAGAGGATTCGTCCCAATTGTCTTCCATATCGTTATCCTCAATAACTTCTTCATCCCAGTAGTCTTCCTCGTCATCAGCTGCGATGGAAGATTCATCCCAACTGTCTTCCATATCGTCATCCTCGACAGGTTCTTCGTTCCAGTAGTCTTCTTCGGCATCAATAGCGACAGGTTCTTCGTTCCATCTGTCTTCCAGGTAATCATGGACAGATTTTCCCGCCCACATATCGGGATTTTCGAACCAGCTGCGCAGCTCTCTTGCCTCTCTTTCCACTTCTTCCAGTTCGTCGTCCGGGATGTCCTCAAATAAGTTATCACGCTCGTTCATTTCTTCTGCTAAATATTCTTCTCTCATAAAAAAAGTCCTCCCCAAACATTTGAAATCTGCTCTGTTTTATTGTTCGCTATAAGTATAACATTCGCCAACAAACAGATCCAAGGGTTTGCAGAAAAAAGTTTTTTCAGGGTAAAACTTTTTTGCTTCAGGACAGATTTCATATATTCCGGGGAGGAATCAGGTCATATGGGTAAAAAAATATCAAGGTATTTCCAGAATTTTTTTTACCTGGTTTTTAAATTTTTTTTTCGTTTGTTTCCATTGCTTCTTTAAAGGATTTGAAGCTATTATTTTTACTTTCTTGACTGTGCGGTATATACAGGGGCAGAATATTCCTGCTTTGTTACATCTGAACCGATACATATATGCCAGTATCTGGAAACAGTCTTCTCTTACGCTTTTTTCATTAAAATTGCCATTTTGAGCAGCATCACTCCAGGCATTTTTATATTTCGCGTCCAGGATCAGCGCAGGTGTGATTTTATTTCCTTTTTTGTAAATACACAAATCTGGTTTTAATTTACGTTGTGATTCTTTATCTGGTATTCTGAAGAATGTCTCTCTTTCATTCTGTGGTTGGAAAGTATACTCTTCTTTTATTTCATCTTCCAGAATACTTTGCAGATACTGTTCCCATACCCAGTTCATATTAATCAGGACGCCGTGAATCGTTTTTTCTGCCTGTGTTTCTCTGACAAAAATCCCCATGTGCCGCAGGATCAGGATTGCTGTCTTGCGTACTTCTTCCCAGTCATGGTATATGGAATGGGTGATCTTTCTGCGCTCGCGCTGGACAAGTTTCTGTGCTTCCTGTCTGGATGCAGGCTGCATGATATTGCGGAACTGCGTGATACATTCACCAACCGTTATTCCAAAGATATCAAGATATTTTATGACTTCCGGATGGTGCAGAAATTGTTCTTCTTCGCTGAATTCAGATTAGACCAGATTCATAAATTCCCTGTCTATTTCTTCATCTGATTCAAAAAACCAGTCGTTTTTCACATCCCTTTTCCATTCGTCTCCATAAGTTCTGATAATAATAAAACTCATTCATTTCCCTCTCCAATATACACTCTGCTGTTCACATACTCTCTTCCTTCATCTTTAAAAACCGGGATATCCTTGTCAATCACCCAATGCATTCTCACCGTTCCCGGTTCAACAGAGAGGGTTTCCAAATCATAGAATTCTTCGAAATCATAAGTTTCCTTGATACAACAGCTCCCTCTCTGAAACTGTGAAGGAAGGTCATCCCAGGAAAGTCCTTTCTGTGTCAGTAACATCTCTTTAATCTGGCGGCAGTTTTTATGCTGTAATTCTTTATGGTGGAAATTTGCCTGTCCAAGCATCTGGATTGAGTTTCTCATGGCATCCAGCTGACGCCAGTAAAGATTATTCGCCACTTCTTCCTTGGGCACATTAAATACGCGACAGTCAAATATTGCTCCGTTGCTGACTGCTTTTGCATAGACTTCTGCCTGTTTTTCTTCTTTTTCATCTGATGCGGTGTCAGCATATGTTCTGGAATACATCTGCATTTTGCGGTTAAATTCCAGAGTCGCCAAGCCTGCTGCAATACTGCACATTTTCTGCACTTCATAATCAAACCAGGGCTCTGATGTAAATTTTTTGTAATCTGTGAGAACCAGTGTTATCTCATCCGACTGTGTATAGCCAAGAACACATCCCTGAATATTTTCACACAGGTACTTCATGGTATCCTGCATGGCTTTCATCAAAACTTCATCGAACGGTTTCACGAAATTTCTGGTAAAAGTGTGAAATGCCCTGCCATCCAACCTCATAATTACAGGTGTTCTTCTCATTAATACGTTTTTTGGTACTGCCTCATATTTTTTTATTCGTCTTGCAAGTTCTGATGTATCCATTGCTTTTCTCCTGCTCTATCATTTTTCTGGAAGATCTGTTGACCTCTGCAAAAGTTCATGAAATTCCAGCAGTGCTTTTCCCTGGTCGCAGATTTCGATTGTTTTCTCCTGAGTGTGTACTTAACAAAACATAGTATTCCATCCAGGAATATCCTGCTTTGTTTTTTAAGATTTTCTTTTGAAGTCTTACCCATCCTGCATCCCGAAAAAATTTGCTTCTGATAAATTTCTTACTCATAGATATCCATTCTGTTGAATGGAACCCCAAATCTATAGTCAGGCTCATTTTACCGCCCCATATTACAGTCTGCATAATCTTTACTGCATGACCCGATTTATATCAAGACGCACTACTCTGTCAGCTGACATACGAAAAATCCCAATACTTCTTAAAAAATAATACAAATCTCCTGCGGAATTATAGTCCTCATATTTTTTACAATTCCAGGCTGACGTAGGAATAAATGTGTCTGTGTTATTAGCTGCCTGCTCTGTTACATCATTCAGGTCTTTTTTCCATTTTGAAGCCATATCTTTGGTTATTTTATGCCATTCCATATTTCCTTCAGCATTTATCTCGTATGCAAAAAGTATCCGTGTAACTTCATCGTCTTTCCTGACAATATATTTTTCCAGTTCTTCTTCTGTCATTTCTTCGTTTCATACACAAAAGAAACTGTCGGGCATTCTTTGCTGTAATAAATACGGAGTTTTTCTCTGTCTTTTTCAAACATCCGCTCAAACAGATCAAAGTAGAATTCTTCTCTTAATTCCTGTATGTTTTTTCTCCCATGTCACTACATCCTTTCTTGTTTTTCCTGATATATATGATAGCATCGGCCTAAAATTAGTTCCAGAGCACTTGTAAGAGAAATTTTGACCAGGGTAGAACTTTTTTTATGTCAGGGACAACTCGGGTCATAAGGGACCACAAATATCAAGGGGATTTTACAAAAAATTTTGTTATTGTCGAAATACATCAAAAAAGGTAAAATGAAGTTATCAAAATCAAGGAGGAATGACTATGAAGAAGAAAAATTTCAGAAAGTTATTCGCAGTTCTTATCGCAGCCTGTATGATGGTTCTCTGTGTTCCGGTTACTTCACAAGCCACCGTCAGGGTTTCTGCCCCGCGATTAAAAACTGCCAGAAGTACCAGCAGTGGTATGTATCTTAACTGGACACGTATTTCGAATGCTTCCGGATACGTGATCTATCGAAACAACAAATGTATCGGCGGTGTAAAGGGCAGCAGAAGCCTTGCCTACCTGGACAAAAAAGCCAAAACAGGTAGCAGGTATACCTACTCTGTAAGAGCCTTCCGCCAGTATGGCAAAAAGCGTGTTTACAGTAATGCCAGCAACCGAATTCAGGGTGTCAGAAAGGCAGTCTCCAATAATGGACTGGGTACTCCGGTTCAGTCAGGTGTCCGTTTCTGGAAAAACCTCAGTGCAACCGGTGGAAATGGTGTCACTTACGGAACAACATGGAATAAGATTAAAGGTGCTACCGGATATCAGGTGCAGATTCGCGGATATGAATATGGAAATGTCCTTACCTATTCAAAATTTACCAAAAAAAACAGCTACGGCGAAAGCTTTTCCAGTTACGACAAAATTGGAATGAGAATAAGAGCCTACAAAATCGTAGGTGGAAAGAACGTATATGGTCCATTCAGCAAATGGTCCTTCAGTAATGTTCGTTAAGTGCTGACATAAAAACAGCCCGGATTGATAGTGTTCCTATCAATCCGGGCTGTCTTTTTATTCTTCTTCAGAATCAGTTTCTTCATCCTGATTTATCACTTTCTGATATGCCTCATCCATATCTCGAATGTTCATCTTGTTTACCAGATAAACCTTATCTCCGACAACTGCTGCATAGAAGTTTGTGTCGTATTCGTAGTACTCTGCGGTAGTCTCGTTACCGTCTGTGTCTTTGAATACGAAGGTGTATGCAGGATCGCCTTCCGGGGTATAGTCTTCGGTGAGACGCTGTTGGGCAGTCATGTTGATGAGTTTATTGTAGAAGGTTGTGAATATTGTCTCATCCAAATCTGCTCCATCCAGTTTATAGGAAACGGTTGTTGTCTCCTCCGCTTCCTCATCATCACTGTCTTTCGTCGTCTCTCGTGTTACTGTCACTGTATGGTCGCCGTTTGGAGTTTTTACTTCCAGAGAATCCAGGCTGTTGACAGAGAGATAATTTACAGAAAGACTGTAGAAATCAGATACTGTGCTGTCAAGGATGTCTGTCAGGGAATCCTCTGTGATCGTGTAGACTTCTTTGCTGTCGTCTACTTTTACGTAGCGGTCACTGCCTGTTTCATCACCGACATAGATAGTGATTTCTTTGTCGACTGTGACTGTCTTTGTCTCTTCTTCCTCGGAATCGTCCTCTGTGTCAGAAGAATCCGCATCCTCTGTATCGCTGTCCGTTGAGCTTTCATCTTCAGAAGATGTCTCAGAATCTGTATCCGTTTCATCTGTGCTTTCCGATGTATCTTCGGCATCCTCAGAATCATCTTCTACTGCTTCTTCCTCTGTATACTTCGCTGTGATCACTGCATACGGATCATCAAATCCATATTTGGAATCATCTGTGCAGTTATAATCCACAAAGCTGTCATATGCCAGTGAACCGATTGCTGATGTCACCGTTCCGGCCTTATCGGTATCTGCTTTTTCGGATGTCTTTCCATCTGACACATTCCAGAAGAGATTGTCAGAATCCTGGGTCAGTTCATAGCCATCTTCTTTATCAACTTTAACCTCTGTGATCGTTGAGGAAGTTACCGATGGGAACGTTCCGCTCTCTGCAAAGTCATACAGAGTTCCCATAAATGGCTCCACTGCGGAGCTGTCTACCAGATATACCTTCTTGTCGTCATCGCTTTTCTTGACATAATACTGGCTGGTGGATTCATTCTCCATACCGATCTGAAGTACTGTATCTCCGTCATCTGTCGTAAGTTTGATCTCATTCTGTGGAGAATCCAGATCATATTCACTTAAATCCTCCACATCAGAGATTTCCTGTGCAGCAGAGAGGGATGCGATCCCTCCCACTGCAGTATTTACAGTATCCTGATCCACCGGGAAATCCGCATCGCTTTTTTCCGACCAGGCGTCGTCTTTTTTATCAAATTCTACATTGTCCTGTCCTGCTGTGAATGCAACCGAAGTAATATCATCTGTAGACAGGCTGGTCAGTTCAACACTTGTGTCCTCTTCCTCAGATTCTTTCTTTTCCTGAGAAGAAACATAAGAATTTACGCCCACATAAGCTCCGGACACCACGCCAAGTGCAACTACAGCAGAGACAAATTTTACTGTCTTTTTTTTCATTATGCTTTTCTCCTTTTCAGCCATACGCCGAAGCCGATCACCAGAAATGCAACCGGAATCAGACCCATGATAATGATCTTCCAGAAACTTGCATCATAGGCAGTCAGAGTCAGGTAAGAAACCTGGAGGTCTTTTGCCGGAACAGAAATCGTAGAAGTTTCATCGGAACTGCACATCCAGCTTAAGGATTCCATGATCATCTGCTCATTTCCACCGGATACCATCTGATTGATCTGGCTGTCCATCAGATTGGAGGAAGCATAATAAACGATCTGTGTTTCTTTGTCATCATCCAGAGATTCTGTGATGCTTACACCTAGGTCAAATGGTCCCTTGATATCGTCATCTGTTTCCTCAATGCTTCCACTGTTTACATCCACCTTGGAATATGCACTGTCTGATGTAGTAAGAAGACTCTCTATCGTTACCGTATCTCTCACATCATCTGTTTTCTGGATACCCTGTGCTGTAGGCATCAGCACATAATATCCCTTGGAAGCAAAATCTGTGATCGCATCTGTGCTGTTAACTGTCGGAACCAGATAATATGGCATCTGTGCGTAATGCTGGGAATCTCCCTCAATCACGATTCCCTCTGTTCTCTCTACGCCGTAATTTGCAAGTACAGCGTCAAAGTTTGTCATGGATTCTTCCGTATAATCAGAGAAGATCATAGCCTTGCCGCCGTTTTCCAGATACTCGATGATCGCATCTTTTTCTGTCTCGGAAATATCACTTGTCGGTGCGTTGATCAGCAGGCAGGCTGCATCATCCGGCACGCTCTCTTCTGTCAGAAGATTCAGGGACTGGATATCGATATTCGCTTTCTCGATATCTTCTTTTAAGGTAGAATCGAGTTCCTTCTCTCCATGTCCGTCGAGTGTGTACAGGATCGGAAGATTTTCGGATGTTACATAAGAGATCGCGCTGTCGATCTGTCCTTCGCCGTCGAATCCTGTTGTTGTATAACTGTAAGTGTTATAGTCCATGGAGGACTGGTAGATCGTATCGTAAGATACGACTTTGCTTCTGTCACCGCATACAACGATCAGGCTGTTTGCAGAAACATCATCACTTGTATACTGAGAAGTAAATTTCGGATTTACAACAGGGTCTTTTGTCTCAACTTTAATATGCGAAGATTCTTCCGCATATTTTTCCAGAAGTCTCTTTAATGTCTCATCCTCAGAACCGCTCTGGACAACCTGATAGATCGTGATATCCTTGTCCAGCTTCTTGAGATAAGCTTTCGTCTCATCGCCGATACTATAAAGCTTCTGTGAGCTTACATCAAACTCTGTATATTTGGATGGCAGAGATCCGACGATCATATTGATCACAATTACGATCACAATAAAAATCGCACTGATCACAACACTATAGGAACCGTTTTTCAGATATTTTCCATTCATGGATTCTTTAATCCTCTGCTTTAACGGCTTCTTTTCTTTCTTGTTCTGCCCGTCTTTTTTGTTAAACTTTTCCTTCAGTTTCATCTTTCTCGCCTCCTTAATTCCAACGTCTCTTCGCAATAGACTGTACAGTCAGGAAAAGACAAACTGCGATCACTGACACGAAATACAGGATTCCCTTGATGTCAAAGATCGAATTGGCAAAGTTATCAAAATGGCTACTCAGGTTAACGATATTCAGAACCTTCTGGATCCCGCCTGAGAAGAAAGAAGAATTTACCACATATATAATCGCAAGAATGATCTCTCCGATCACACATACTGCTGCCGAGATCAGCAGATTCTTGATCATCGTATAAATGATCAGAGCTGCCGCAAGGATCAGAAGTCCAAATGTAATGCAGGTAGACAGAGCTCCCTCTGAAAAGAATGAGGAAATTCCGTTCATCATATAAAATGCAAACAGAAATACAAAGGTAAGAACTGCTGCAATAACCTGACTCTCAGTCAGGGAAGATACAAATACACCAATTGCAAGGTTTGCACAGCCAAGCAGAAAAAATCCCAGAATACCTGTATAGGCTCCTGCAAAAGAAATTGTTCCGAATTTTGACATCAGAAGTGGGTAAAAGCACATGATGACCATCGGAATCGCAAAGATCGTTACCAGTGCAAGATATTTACCAAGAACGATCTGGCCGACAGAAACCGGCGCTGTCAGAAGCAGCTGGTCTGTCTTCTGTTTCCGTTCTTCTGCAAGAACTCTCATGGTCAGGATTGGAACGCTGATCAGAAATACAAAGGTCAGCGCACTTAACGTATATTCAAATTTCGGATAAGCTGCTGCCAGCTGATAGGCCGAAAAATAAATACCTGTAAGAAGCAGGATAAAGAAAATAAACAAATATCCTACCATAGATGTGAGATAACTTCTCAGCTCTCTCTTATATACTGCTGTCATTTCGTTTCTCCCTCCTTCTCCGGTTCCTCAGGTTTTTTCTTCTTGTCATCTTCGGTCAGCTCCAGGAAGATCTCTTCGAGGGATACTTTCTTGGACTGCATTTCAAGGATCGGATAATGATGTTCTGCCATCTTAAAGAAAACTTCCTCACGGATATCTGTATTTTCTTCTGTGGAAAGTTTCACTTCCCAGCCTTCCTGATCCTTGGCTGCGTTGATCGCGATCTCCTTGATCCCCTCGATCTCTCCAAGCAGAATACGGATCTTGTCCTTATCTCCTTTGACAAGAAGTGACAGATTGTTAGAACCCTGCGCGAGTTTCCCCAGGTTATCCGGCGTATCGCTGGCAACCAGTTTGCCATGAGAAATGATCAATACATAATCACATACTGCACTTACCTCAGAAAGAATATGAGAACTCAGGATAACGGTATGTTTCTTTTTAAGGCTCTTGATCAGATCGCGGATCTCTATGATCTGCTTCGGGTCAAGTCCTACTGTCGGCTCATCCAGGATGATAACTTCCGGATATCCTAGGATCGCCTGTGCAAGTCCAACTCTCTGTCTGTAACCTTTGGACAGATTTTTGATCAGGCGGTTACGCATATCTGAGATCTTGACCATCTCCATGACTTCTTCAACCATGGATTTCTTTTCGTTTTTTGGGATTTTTTTGAGATCAGCGGCGAAATTCATATATTCGAGCACTGTCATATCGAAATAAAGAGGCGGAATTTCCGGCAGATAACCGATACATTTCTTTGCCTGTTCCGGTTCTTCCAGTATGTCATGACCGTCAATGGTTACCGTTCCTTCCGTAGATGCTATATAACCGGTAATCATGTTCATAGTCGTTGATTTACCAGCTCCGTTCGGCCCGAGAAAGCCGTAGATTTTTCCCTTCTCTATCTTAAAAGAAAGGTGGTCAACTGCTGTATGGTCGCCATAACGTTTGACCAAATTGTTTACTTCAATCACAAAATTCTCCTCCTTTTCTTTACAAACAGAAGATGCTTCCGGGCGAAACAGAGATAGGGGGGTACCCGGAAACATCTTTTATTACGGAGCGGATCTTACATCCGCTCCTTGAAATATTCTATGAGAAAGTTGTGATAAAAATTGGATAAATCTGTGAGGATTCTGTGAAAAGGAATTTGAGAAATTCAGGATAATTTATGACAAAGGTTCTTTAAGCGGAGTACCCGCTTTGCGTGGATAACGTCCCGGGGTCGCTTTGACCTTCTCGATCACAACGAGGGAGCGCTGGATCTCTGAATCCGGAAGCTGGAAATAGACAACATCCTGGATCCTGCCGCCGAGGATCTTGACTGCTTTCTGTGCCTGCTCTACTTCTTCCTGTACAGTACCTGATTTATAGGAAATAAAAAATCCACCTGTCTTCACATATGGAAGACAGTATTCTGATAAAGTTGCCAGATTGGATACCGCACGGGAAACACAGAGATCATAAGTTTCGCGGTATGCTTTGTTTTTGGCAAATTCTTCGGCTCTGCCGTGGATCGCAGTGATATTCTCCAGTTTCAGAAGCTGGAAAGTCTCCTCAAGGAAGTTCACTCTTTTTTTGAGAGAATCCAGAAGGCAGGCTTCCAGATGCGGGAACGCGATCTTGAGCGGAACGCCCGGAAAACCTGCACCTGTTCCGATATCCATGATCCTGTTTACCTTGCTCATATCCACTGCTTTTACGCAGGCAAGGCTGTCCAGGAAGTGCTTTACCAGCACTTCCTGAAATTCTGTGATACCGGTCAGGTTCATGACTTTATTTTTTTCTACAAGATATTCGTAAAAATCTGTAAACTGCTTTTTCTGGACTTCATCGAGAGTGATGCCAAGTTCCTGGCAGCCTTCTTCCAGTATTGTTAAATCATATGCCATTGATCTGCTCCTTCTTTATGCATTTCGTCTGTACTGTTCCAGATATACAAGAAGCACAGAGATATCTGCCGGAGATACGCCGGAAATTCTGGACGCCTGTCCGATAGATACCGGGCGGTATTCTTCCAGTTTCTGTCTTGCTTCAATACGGAGGCTTCCGACTTTTTCATAATCCAAGTCCTCCGGGATCTTCTTTGCTTCCAGTTTCTTGAACTGTTCTACCTGTTTCATCTGACGCTTGATGTAGCCTTCGTATTTCAGATTGATCTCAACCTGTTCTTTTACGTCCCATGGAAGTTCCGGACGTTCTTTGTCGATCGGCGCAAGGTCTTCATAAGTGAGTTCCGGTCTGCGAATCAGTTCTGCGATGGTTGTTCCGGATTTCAGAAGAGTGCTTCCTTTTTCTTCAAGGAGCTTCTGCACTTCCGAATTTCCTCCGATCGTCGCATGTTCTGTTCGCTCAATTTCTCTTGCGATCGCTGCTTCTTTTTCAAGAAGTTTCTGATAAGTCTCCTCGTCGATCAGACCGACCTGATAACCTTTCTTGCGGAGACGTAAATCTGCATTATCCTGTCTGAGAAGCAGACGGTATTCTGCACGGCTTGTCATCATACGATATGGTTCGTGGTTTTCTTTCGTAACAAGGTCATCGATCAGAACGCCGATATATGCCTCGGAACGGTCAAGGATCAGCTGTTCCTGTCCCTTAACTTCCATAGCCGCATTGATTCCGGCGATCAGTCCCTGTGCAGCTGCTTCTTCATATCCTGAGCTTCCGTTGAACTGTCCGCCGCTGAAAAGTCCCTTGATCTTCTTGAATTCCAGTGTCGGATAAAGCTGCCGCGGATTGATGCAGTCATACTCGATCGCATAGGCGTTCTTTACGATCTTTGCATGCTCCAGTCCCGGTACGGAGTGGTACATCTCATCCTGAACATCTTCAGGAAGGGAGCTTGACATTCCACCGACATACATCTCGTTTGTATAAAGTCCTTCTGGCTCGATAAATACCTGATGGCGTTTCTTATCAGCAAATCTTACTACTTTGTCCTCGATGGACGGGCAGTATCTCGGTCCTGTTCCCTCGATCATTCCGGAATACAGAGGGGAACGGTCAAGGTTTGCACGAATGATCTCGTGTGTTTTTTCGTTTGTGTAGGTAAGCCAGCAGGATTTTTGCTCGATCTGCACGCTTTCCGGGTCTGTAAAAAAAGAGAACGGTACAACTCTCTTATCACCAAACTGTTCTTCCATCTTGGAATAGTCGATGGTATTTCCTGCGATTCGTGCCGGTGTTCCTGTCTTGAAACGGAACATTTCGATTCCAAGTTCCTTGAGTGAATCCGTCAGATAGTTTGCCGCCTGCAGTCCGTTCGGACCTGTATAGTTGCTGACATCACCATAAATACAGCGTGCCTTGAGGTAAGTTCCTGTGCAGAGTACGACCGCCTGGCAGTGATAAACTGCACCTGAATATAATTTTACACCTGTGATCTTTCCATCTTCTACAAGAAGTTTGGTTACTTCTCCCTGTTTGATCGTAAGGTTTGGCTGGTTTTCCAGAGTCTTACGCATCTCTGTGCTGTATGCCTGTTTGTCTGCCTGCGCTCTGAGTGAGTGAACTGCAGGTCCCTTGGACTGGTTCAGCATTTTGGACTGAATAAAAGTCTTGTCAATATTTTTGCCCATTTCCCCGCCGAGTGCATCCAGCTCTCTTACCAGATGTCCCTTGGAGCTGCCTCCTACGTTCGGGTTACACGGCATCAGTGCGATACTGTCCACACTGACTGTAAACATTACGGTATCAAGTCCCAGTCTTGCACAGGCAAGAGCTGCTTCACATCCTGCATGACCGGCTCCAACTACAACGATATCACAGTTTTTCTCCAGTCTTCTGTCCTCCATTTTTATCTTCCCTTCTTTTCTAAATTGCGTTTATTTTCCTGTACAGAATTTGCTGAAGATCTCATTGACCAGATCCTCCCCTACGGATTCTCCCACGATCCTTCCGAGGCTTTCGTAGGCATTCATAAGGTCGATGGAAAAGAAATCTTCTGCCATTCCCATATCAATACTGTTCTTCACAAGTTCCAGGCTTTCTTTCGCTTCTTCCAGTGCAGCTTTGTGTCTTGCATTTGTGATGTATACTTCATCATTAAAAGAAAGTTCTCCCTGGAAAAACATGTTCTTGATCTCATCTTCCAGTTTACGGATCCCTGTTTCTTCCACTACAGAAACAGGGATCACCGGACTTCCGGTACGCTGCTTTATTTTCTCCATATCTACGACCGGCTCAAGGTCTGTCTTGTTGTAGATCACGATGCTTTTTCTTCCGGAAAGTAATTCTATGATCTCTTCATCGTTTTCGTCAAGTGGTCTGGATGAATCTACAACATACAGGATAAGGTCTGCGTCCTCTGCCATCTGTTTGGCTTTGCCGACTCCGATCTTTTCCACTACATCCTCGGTTTCGCGGATTCCTGCGGTATCGATCACGCGAAGTGTAATTCCGTTCAGAGAAATGTATTCCTCCAGGATATCCCTCGTTGTGCCTTCGATCTCTGTGACGATCGCGCGGTCTTCGCCTACCAGGAAATTGAGGAGGGAAGATTTGCCGGCATTTGGTTTACCGAGGATAACTGTCTTGATCCCCTCCTGGATCATTCTTCCGTCGTCGGCAGTTTTCAACAGGTCCTGGATCTCTTTGGTCTCTTTATCCACAATGACTCTTAATTCCTGTGGATAGCCGGTGAGATCGTAGTGCTCCGGATCATCCAGGGCAGATTCTATATATGCGATCTGGTAGAGCAGTCTGCTCCGGATCTCTTTTACGGCACGCTGTACGGAGCCTTTGAGCTGTTCTACGGAGCTCTTGAGTGCCATGGAGTTTTTGGCCTGAATGACATCCATGACAGCCTCCGCCTGCGACAGATCCAGCCTTCCGTTTAAGAAAGCTCTCTTTGTAAATTCTCCTGGTTCTGCGATCACGGCTCCGTTTTTGAGCACGGTTTCCAGAACCTTCTTCATGGCATAGACTCCGCCATGACAATCTATTTCTACGGTGTCCTCACCAGTATAAGTGTGAGGTCCTCTCATGATCATAACCAGAACTTCATCAACCACATCTTCTCCATCATAGATGAAACCGTAATGGATCGTGTGGCTCTGTACTTCCCTGATATTTTTCTTTCCGTTTTTGGAACGATAGATCCGGGAAATCACATCCATTGCTTCATCTCCGCTGATACGGACGATCCCGATTCCGGACGCACTCATAGCAGTTGAGATCGCAGCGATCGTTTTTTCCATAATTCCTCCTTATAAAAAAAATGTTATCCCAGAAGAAAGCACACGCCAATCACGTGTTATTCACGCTTTCACCTAGAATAACATTTTATATTTCAGTTGTGAACTGTTTTCACTGCTGATTTAATGTTACTGTTCACTTCGTTCACAGTAACTTGGTCAAAATCCATTCCAAATCACCTACGGTGATGGGATTTTGCCCTGTATGTCTCGGGATTTTGCCATATTCATGGCAAAACACCTCGCGGGATACTACCTGTGAGCAGTAACACTTTAGTATCTCTTTAATTTGACAACTACGTGACGGTATGGTTCTTCACCTTCACTTACTGTCTCTACGAATTTATTTCCCTGAAGTGCAGAATGGATGATTCTTCTCTCGTAAGGATTCATTGGCTCGAGAACTACAGGTTTTCTTGTTTTCTTGACCTTGTAGGCGATTCCCCTTGCCAGGTTCTCGAGAGTTTCTTTTCTGCGTCTTCTGTAATCCTCTGTATCGAGTTTTACTCTGATATAGTCGGATTTGCCTTTGTTTACAACGAGGCTTGTAAGGTACTGGAGAGAATCAAGTGTCTGTCCTCTCTTACCGATCAGGATTCCCATATCCTGGCCTTCAAAATCGACTTCCAGACAGCCATCTGTTGTGTTGTATTTGGATGTGATCTGGACTTCTCCGAGATCCATGGATGCAAATACATCATGAAGGAAAACAGATGCTCTCTCTTCGATCTCTTTGATCTCTGCCGGATCAGTGATGATCTCGATCGGCTTGGATACTCTTACCGGTTTTTCTTTGGCCGGTTTCGGCTCCCTTACTGGTTTCTCTTTGTAAACTCTTTCTTTCGGCTGTTTCTCTCTGACCGGTTTTGCAGGTTTTTCTTCTCTCGCTGCCTCTGGCTTTACTTCTTGTTTATTAGAAGTTCTGGCAGGTGCCTTTGGTGCCGGCTTCGGTGAAGATTTCTTCTGTTCCGGTTTCGGCTCGTCCTTGAATGCATCCAGTTTGACAGAAGCTACGATTTCCTCGAGTTCCTTTTCTTCTGAATGATCCTCTACTTTGCGAGCTTTAATGATCGCAGGCTTACTTCCAATTCCGAAAAATCCGGAACTTCCTTCGCTGATTACCTGAATGTCAAGCTGATCACTGGTCACGCCCAGTTCAATACATGCTTTTGTGATTGCTTCATTTTTGGTTTTTGCTGAAAACTGCATATATTCATTCATGATAAAACCCCGACCTTCCCTCTCTATTTCTTCTTGTTTTTCTCATCAAAAGCTTTGACCATATTTGCTTTTGCGGTAATGCTGCCTTCTTTTGCATGGGAAGCATTCTGGTAAGCTTCTTCTACTTTCTTCGCACGGTTTGCTTCATCAGAACCGCTCATACCTTTGTCGATCTTGTTGATATTCTTTACGCTCTGATGTGCCTGGTTTGTGATCTTCTGCGGCGGAAGTCCTTCTTTTGCACGTTTGGCTTCCATCTTCTTCATATTCTCGTTTACGAGATCATCAATGTTCATCTTGTTCAGGTGACGGTTGATGAGAAGCTGCTGGATACTTCTTACTACGGCACTTGCGATCCAGTAAATACCAAGACCTACCGGGAATGTGAAACAGAAAAATGCAGACATAAGCGGCATTACTGTATTCATAGTCTTCATGGAGCTTGCCATTGCATTATTCTCGCCACCGCCCTGTGTTGCTGCCTGTGGCATAAGCTTCAGGTTGAGCATCTGTGTTGCCCATGACAGAACCGGAATTGCAAGAGCTGCAATGATCAGGATCAGGGATCCTGTTTTGATATAGCTCAGCGGCTGGTCTGCGATGTTGAGCACACCAAAAGTCTGCATCTTCTGGATCTCGGAAGCAGTTTTGCTGATCTGATCTGAGAATCCGGAGAACTGACTGATATCCTGTAAGGATTTCCACTGGGATGGAGACAGAGCATACAGGAAATCTACGATAGAATCTGCATTATCTGTGACCTGTCTTACTCGTGTCATCTTGTTGTCTGTGATAAAGTTATTGATGATATCTGCAAATCCATCTACTGCAAGGATCTGTGTGCAGACACCATTGAACACATTATATACACTGCTTACATAAGCAGGGATATTCTGGATTACCTGATACAGAGCATACAGGATTGGGAGCTGGATAGCGAGCTGAACACAGCTTCCTGTAGGGGATACACCGTATTTCTGATATACCGCCTGGGTTTCCTCCTGCATCTTCATCATTGAATCCTGATCTTTTTTACCCTGATATTTCTTCTGGATTTTCTGGATCTCCGGCTGCATGATCGCACTCAGCTTAGAGAATTTCTGCTGTTTGATCTGCAGAGGAGTCATAAAAAGATAGATCAGAATACTGAAAATAATAATACAAAGGCCAAGGTTCTGAATTCCAACCATATCCAGCACTTTGTAGATACCGTTCATGATCCAGCCCATCACGATTGCGACCTGACCGATGATCGGGGTACCACTTTTAGTAGCCAAAATCATACTTTCCAATTTACTTGTTCCTCCTGGATGATCTTATGGAACAACTTCATGATTGATCCATTTACCTTTATGGTACGGGATCATATCCCCCATGAGAAAAAGGATTACAACGTAATATTCTCCATATTGCCAGTAATCCTCCCCTGATTGCACCATATTTTTCGATTGCTTCCAAACCATATTGAGAACATGTGGGAATATAAGGACATTTAGTTCTCTTCATCGGTGATATATATTTCTGATAGAGACGAATCATTTTAATAAGAAGTTTCTTCATCAGTATGAACCTCTTCTATGATCTGATGTTTCCCTGCCAGATGCATGAAAGCACTCTCTATCTCCTGATAGCTCCTGCCCTTCGCTGCTGGTCTGGCAATTACAACAATATCAAGATTTCTCCTGAAAAGTTCTTCATTCAGACGATAGCTCTCTCTTACCAGTCTGGTGAGCCTGTGGCGAACCACACTATTCCCTACTTTTTTACTTACTGATATTCCCAGACGATTCTTCATGTACTGATTTTTCAGTACGTACATCACCAGATACCGATTACCTTTTGATGTTCCATTTCTGTATACTTTTTGAAAATCTTGATTTTTTTTTAAGGACTCTGATCTTTGCATAGAATCCCCTTTCCTGATCTCTTTTTTAAGAGAAGAAAAGACCACATAATTGCGGTCTTATTCTTAGGCTGATAAATGCTTTCTTCCTTTTAATCTTCTGGCAGCTAATACTTTACGACCACCCTTTGTGCTCATACGAGCTCTGAAACCATGAACTTTTGCTCTGGATCTCTTTTTTGGCTGAAATGTCATTTTCATAGGTAAAGCACCTCCTTTATCTATTATCCATGTTAAATTTTGTAACTTTTTAAGTATGACAGACACCGGATTCTACAGCTCTCCTGCCCGCCAACTTTACTTATTAGAACATCATTTCAATTATATTCATAAAGGGTGGATTCGTCAAGTATTATTTACACAAAGATTTAAATGGTTTTTTATGCCATTGTGGATTACATAATTGGTTTACGTAATATTATCCACATTTTGTGGATAACTTGTGGATAACTTGTGGAATACCTATATATCTTTCCACTTTCTCCTGTCTATTTTACACATATCTTCAAAAAAATGCTTTTATTTCTACTTTTCTTACTGTGCATAAAATTATCCCCATTTTTTATCGTTTTTAAAAGAATAACGTCACATTATGGTAACCGAAATTGGCTTTTCCACTGTTATCCACACTAATCCACATAAAAAGTGGGGATAACTTTTTTTCCACATTTCCCTCAAATATACATTGCGAAAACAGGCATTTTATTATAATATATATAAGGATATTTATGTCTTTTTTAAGAATACGGTCAGAGTTTGTGGAAAACTCAATATTATCAATACACACTTAATATAGAAGTAATACGAACCGGGAGAACCAGAAAATGAACAAAGTTGTGGAAAAATGGGACGAAATCCTGCAAATCGTCAAGACAGAACATGATCTGTCAGACGTTTCTTTTAATACCTGGCTAAAACCACTTACTGTTTACGAAGTAGTTGACAATGTCGTCACTATTATCGTGCCTTCAGAGCAGGTAGGTCTCAATTATATAAGTAAAAAATACAAACTTCCACTTCAGGTAACGATCAGTGAAGTTACCGGAATGGAAAACTGTGACATCAATTTCATATTGCCGGAAGATGTTCCGAAAAAAGAAGAAGTTTCTCCAAAAGCGCAGTCTCAGGACGCACGCTGCGAGGAAGCTCATTTGAATCCAAAATACACTTTTGATACCTTTGTAGTCGGAAGCAATAATAAATTTGCCCAGGCAGCAGCTCTTGCAGTTGCCGAATCCCCGGGTGATACCTACAATCCGCTCTTTATCTATGGCGGTGCAGGTCTGGGAAAAACTCATCTGATGCATTCTATTGCTCATTTCATTATTGATCATGATGAAAACAGCAAAGTACTTTACGTTACCAGTGAAGAGTTTACCAACGAACTGATCGAAACAATCCGTAATGGAAATAACTCGGCAATGACCAAGTTTCGTGAAAAATACAGAAACATTGATGTTCTTCTTGTCGACGATATTCAGTTTATTATAGGAAAGGAATCTACACAGGAAGAATTTTTCCATACCTTTAACAGCCTGCACAGTGCCAAAAAACAGATTATTATTTCGTCAGATAAACCTCCAAAAGATATGGAAATCCTGGAAGAACGTTTCCGTTCACGATTTGAATGGGGCCTGATCGCAGATATCACACTGCCAGATTACGAAACCCGAATGGCAATTCTTCATAAAAAGGAAGAAATGGATGGATATGATATTAACGAGGAAGTAATCAAATACATTGCAAACAATATTAAATCCAATATCCGCGAACTGGAAGGCGCAATCAACAAGGTGATGGCTTTTGCCAAACTTGAAAAAAAGGAAGTTACACTTGAACTTGCCGAACAGGCGTTAAAGGATATTATTTCCCCTGATGAAAAGAAAGTCATCACGCCGGATTATATTATTTCCATGGTTGCTGAACATTTTGATGTTACAGTGGATGACCTCTGTGGAAATAAGCGTAACTCCAAAATTGTAACCCCCCGCCAAATTGCCATGTATTTATGCAGAGAAATCATCTCAACTCCGCTTAAATCTATCGGAAAATGTCTTGGAAATCGTGATCATACTACCATTATGCACGGCATCGACAAAATTGAAAAAGAAATCAACAACGATGAAAACCTTAAAAACACCATTGAAACTTTAAAGAAAAAAATTAATCCACAGGGATGAGGATAACTGACTGTATAACATGTGTATAAGATGTTGATTGAATGTGTATAAGTGTGTATAACTTTTCGCCGCTTTTTGGGCGCTTCGGTTATACACAAGTTATACACATACTTTAAGCACACCTTTACACGAAGTTATCCATATCCGAACTCCTTGAAAAATCAACCTTCAATGGAGTTTTTCACATATTCACATCCCCTACGGCGGCGACGACGGATTCCTTTTATATATTTATCTATAAAAAACCACATCACCCAAGAAAGGAAGTTATACACATTATGAAAATCATTTGCCAGAAAATCAACTTGCTCAAAAGTGTAAACATCTCACTGAAAGCAGTTCCCTCTAAAACAACAATGCCAATTCTGGAATGTATTCTGATTGATGCTACTACAAACCAGATCAAATTTACTACTAATGATATGGAACTCGGTATAGAAACAATTGTTGATGGAACCATTGAAGAAAAAGGAATCATTGCGCTGGATGCAAAAATTTTCTATGAAATCATTCGTCGACTGCCAGACAATACGGTAACTATTAAAACAGATGAGAAACTTACTGCCACCATTACCTGTGAGAAAGCAAAATTCACGATACCTGGTAAATCCGGAGAAGATTTTGCATATCTCCCACTGATTGAGAAAGAAGAAAGTCTTACTATCTCTCAATTCACATTAAAAGAGATGATTAGACAGACTATTTTCTCAATTGCCTCCAATGAAACCAATAAGCTGATGACCGGTGAACTTTTTGAAATCAAAAATAACTACCTGAAAATAGTATCTCTCGATGGACATCGTATTGCGATCAGACGTATGGAACTGAAAAAAGATTATGCTGACCGCAAAGTGGTGGTACCTGGCAAAACACTTAATGAGATCAGTAAGATTTTATCCGGTGAAATTGATGATATTGTAAATATTTATTTCTCAAAAAATCATATTTTATTTGAGTTTGACCAGACTATTGTTGTTTCCAGATTAATCGATGGAGAATATTTCCGTATTGATCAGATGCTTTCCAGCGATTACGAAACCAAAATTAAAATTAATAAAAAAGAATTTCTGGACTGTATCGACAGAGCCACTCTGTTGGTAAGAGAGGGAGAAAAGAAACCGATCATTATTGAAATTACAGATAATTCTATGGAATTACGTATTGATTCTGCAATGGGTTCCATGAATGAAAATATTGATATTGATAAAGAGGGCAAAGATATCCTTATTGGCTTTAATCCAAGATTTCTGATCGATGCACTCAAAGTAATTGATGATGAAACAATCAGTATCTACCTCGTAAATCCAAAAGCACCATGTTTTATCAGGGATGACGAGGAAAATTACACATATTTGATTCTGCCTGTAAATATCAACCAGAATCAGGCAAGATAGGGAGTAAATGAAAATGGAAGAAATTAAAATCAGAGATGAATTTATAAAACTGGGGCAGTTACTGAAACTTGCAGATATGGTTCAGGACGGGGTTGAAGCGAAATATGTGATCACTGACGGACTGGTAAAAGTAAACGGAGAGGTAGATGACCGTCGTGGCCGAAAGGTTTATGAAGGTGACATCGTTTCTTATGATGGAAAAGAAATTAAAGTGATCAGGTGAATAAATGTATATTGAATCTGTTCAGTTAAAAAATTTCAGAAATTATGATTCTCTGGAACTCGATCTGGCACAGGGGACGAATATATTTTACGGCAATAACGCTCAGGGAAAGACCAATATCCTGGAGGCACTTTATCTTTGCGGAACTACAAAATCGCATAAAGGAAGCAGAGATAAGGATATGATTCAGTTTGGAAAGGATGAATCTCATATCAGGATGATGGTAAAAAGAGATGAGCTTTCCTACAGGATTGATATGCATCTTAAAAAGAATAAAGCAAAAGGCGTTGCGATCAATGGTCTTCCTATCCGGAAGGCCAGTGAGCTTTTCGGAGTAGTTAATCTGGTGTTTTTTTCTCCTGAAGATCTGAATATTATAAAAAATGGTCCGGGTGAGAGAAGGAGATTTCTTGATCTGGAACTGTGCCAGTTAGATAAAATATATCTTACAGATCTGGCTTCATATAACCATATTGTAAATCAGAGAAATAAATTGCTGAAGGATCTCAGTGTTCAGCCTTCACTTAAAGATACACTGGATATCTGGGATATACAGATGGCTGAATATGGACGGAAGATTATTGACAAGCGCAGTGAATTTATTAAAGAACTAAATGAAACGGTTCGAAAAATACATGGTAATCTTACAGGGGGATTGGAACAACTGAACGTTATTTATGAACCGGACTGTACAGCAGAGAAACTGGAAAGTACTATTTGTGCCAACAGAGAAAGAGATATGAGGATGAGACTGACATCCGCAGGCCCACACAGAGATGACCTGTGTGTAATGGCAAATGGGATTGATATCAGGAAATACGGTTCTCAGGGACAGCAGAGGACAGCGGCACTTTCACTTAAATTATCAGAAATATATATAGTAAAGAGAAAAATAAAAGACACACCGGTTCTGCTTTTGGATGATGTTCTGTCCGAGCTGGACAGCAGCAGGCAGAATTATCTTCTGGACAGTATCAGTGATATCCAGACATTGATAACATGTACAGGGCTGGATGATTTTATCAGTCATCAGTTTCAGATAAATAAGGTATTTCAGGTAGTTCAGGGAACAGTATCACAGCCTGTGTAAGAAGAAACAATCTTTTGACAAGGGTACGGGCTTATGATACACTGAGCGTAATTATGGAAAGTTGGTGAATGCATTGGATAAAGAAGAATTTCGGATAAAACTTGAAGAGATTAATAAGCTGGTTCAGGACAAAGATTATAAAGGTGCCATGAACATTGTAGACAGCATAGACTGGAGACGCGTCAAAAATGTCCGCACCTTATGTGTTGTCGGTGAAATATATGCAGCAAACGGAAGATATGAGGACAGTAAGGAGATTTTCCTTCTTGCATATCATAAGGCATCTATTGGAAAAAATATTCTTTACCGTCTGATTGAGATCTCTCTGCGAATGGATGATATCAATGAAGCAGAAGAATTTTTTGAAGAGTATAAGCAGGTGGCTTCGAATGACAGTACACAATATATTCTGCAGTACAAGATTGCAAGGGCAAAAAATTCTTCATTAAATGAGCAGATCAGAATCCTGGAAGAGTATAAAGAACAGGAATTTACAGAGAAATGGTCATATGAACTGGCAGCCCTGTATTACAAAGCAGGAGAAAAACAGAAATGTCTGGATTTATGCAATGAAATCATTCTCTGGTTCAGTGAAGGCAAATATGTTATGAAAGCCTATGATCTTAAAATGAGAATGGGTGAGCTGACAGGTGCTGAGAAAGCAAAATTTGAGAAACAGTTTGTTCCGAAACTTCTTACACCAGAGCAGGCGAAAGAACTGGAGAAGAAAAAAACGGAAACAGAAGTAAAAGCGCAGGAAGAGCCTGAAGCTGAAGAAGTGGAAGAAACGACAGAAAACAATGAGCCGGAAGTTCAGGTCAGCATGGAAGGCATTCAGGAAAAGATTTCAAAGGGGATCAGGGATGTCTTTGGAGGTAAGACTCAGGAAGAGAAAGAAGAGTTTCCGGAAGAATCCATGGATATGGTTAACGAGGCTGGTATCACCAGGGAAGATGAGATTCCGGAAGAAATCATAAAGAGTGATGCGTCACAGAAAGAACCTGAAAATGTTCCGGAATTGGAGGCAGAACCCATGGCTGCAATTAAGATGCCTGAATTAAATATTCCGGCATCCATGAAAAATATGGAATTGAGCAAACCGCCGAAAGTTGAGGAAGTTGCTGAGACGAAACTGAATATGGATTCTTTTGATCTGGAAGGGAAAGAGTTGAATCTGGAGGATACGATCCTTGCTGCTGCCAGTGCGCAGGGAATTGAGATTCCGAAGGAAGAAGAGTCAAAAACAGAAGAAGTACAGGAAGAAAGTTCAGAAACTGATGTTGATAATAAAGAAATAAAAGCCCATGATATTTCAGAGGAACTGGAAGAACCGGATTTCCTCAGCGGAGATATACAAGATATAAAGGTTGCTGATCCAAAGCCGGATGAAGAACCGAAAAAGGAAATACCGGTGCAGCCGGAAATAGAAGAAGCTGAAGAAGAAGATGAGGTTACAGAAGAAGATCTCAGAAGAGCTGAAGAGGAATTTCTCCATGGACCGATGGGGAATACAGATCTGAATCCGGAAGATGATACAGAGGGAACGGAAGAAGCCAAACCCCTGACAGAAGAAGAGGAGCTGGAACGTTTTATAGAATCTATCCAGCCGGAAAATGGAGCAGATCCAAGGGATATCGTACCAAGAGAAAAAGAACTTACAGATGATGAGAAGCAGTTATTTACATATTTTGTAAAGGTTCCGGGTATGAAAGAGCAGCTTGTGGATACTTTATATGATGTACAGATGGCTGCAGCAGACAAGACTTCTAAAACTGGAAATATTATTGTGATGGGCGGTAAGGAATGCGGAAAGACCAGACTGATCTCAGGCCTGATTCCGGCAATCTGTAAAGAACTGAATCTGGAAGCGTCAAAAGTAGCATATGTTTTTGCAGATCAGATCAACGGAAAAAATATTTATAAGATTTTTTCAAAGCTGGCAGGTGGCTTTCTTGTGATCGAAAATGCAAATCAGCTGACACCGGAAACAGTAGAGATGCTTGACAAAGCCATGGAAGTTAACACAGACGGACTTACAGTAATCGTGGAAGATGAGAAGATTGGTATGCGAAAACTGATTGCCAGATATCCGAAATTCGCAAAGAAGTTTACTTCAATGATCAATATTCCTGTGTTTACCAATGATGAACTTGTCAATTTTGCAAGGGTTTATACAAAAGAGAATGGTTATGCTATTGATCAGATGGGAATGCTTGCGCTGTATAATCTGATTGGAATTAACCAGAAAGAGGATTCTCCTATGAATGTTGGCGCAGTAAAAGAACTGATAGATGCTGCGATTGCAAAATCACAGGGAGGAATCCGTAAATTTAAACGAAATGTATCTAAGAAACGTATAGACAGAGATGGATATATTGTTCTGTACGAGAAAGATTTTACTAAATAATGCGTATTTGTACAGTTACAGGTAATAAAGAAAAAGGAGTAAAGATTATGCCCAGACCGTATCTAGGAGATCCAAAGTATACCATAGAAGTGCTTCAGAAGTATAATTTTGCATTCCAGAAAAGGTTTGGTCAGAACTTTCTGATCGATACTCATGTTCTGGATAAGATTATAGATTCTGCACAGATCACAAAGGATGATTTTGTATTGGAGATTGGACCGGGAATCGGAACCATGACACAGTATCTGGCTGAAGCAGCAAGGGAAGTGGCAGCAGTTGAGATTGATAAAACACTGCTTCCTATTCTGGACGATACTCTGAAAGATTGGGATAATGTGACAGTCATCAACAACGACATCCTCAAAGTAGACATCCGCCAGCTTGCACTGGAAAAAAATCAGGGGCGTCCGATCAAGGTTGTTGCCAATCTGCCATATTACATTACTACCCCGATCATCATGGGATTGTTTGAGAATCAGGTTCCTGTTGATTCTATTACTATTATGGTACAGAAAGAAGTTGCGGACAGAATGCAGGTAGGACCCGGAACAAAAGATTACGGGGCGCTTTCACTGGCTGTGCAATATTATGCGAAACCAAAGATTGTGGCAAATGTACCGCCCAACTGTTTTATGCCAAGACCTAAAGTGGGAAGTGCCGTGATCAGACTGGAACGATATGAAAAACCGCCGGTTGAGGTAAAGAATGAGAAGCTGATGTTTCGTATTATCAGAGCATCTTTTAACCAGAGAAGGAAGACACTGGTGAATGGTCTGAAGAATTCACAGGAGATACCATTTTCTAAAGAACAGATTGAGCAGGCGTTGGGGATGTGTGGACTTTCCCTGAGTGTCAGAGGAGAAGCACTGACACTGGCACAGTTTGCACAGCTGGCAAATGCATTTACAGAAATTTCATAAAAAGATAAATATAAAAAGCATCCGGTGGCTAAGCGGATGCTTTTTATATTACGTTCAAATTTATTTTTTAAAAGGAAGGAGAGTTAATTGCCTCTTCCGGCAATCAACATATGAAAAAGAAATTTTATAAAAATAACGTTGGCTTTATTATTTTTATGGCTTTAGTATATCCTGCAATTATGAGAGAATCGTGTTTAAGATGTGAAAAAAATTTGAACAAATGTCGAAGGAATTATGAAGACAGAAATTGGGATATTTATTTTACAGAAGGCATAAGATTTCTGATATAATGAGCCGGTAAATGAAAATGCCTGTTCACTGTCTGTGATCTGCTGACAGTGAAAAGACAGGGACTTATTATTGACTGGCAAAAGTATGGAGGTAATTAAATCATGAGAATAAAAAAAGCAGGAATATTTATTATTGCGGCAGCAATTACATGTACGGCACCGGCAGTACCGGCGATAGCAGCAGATACTTCGGAATCTGTACAGGAGATTATTTCTGATAATGAGATTGATTCTCTTGTATCAGATCCAGACAAAGTAGTTGATATCATTATGTATGTGAAAAATGAGGCAGCAAAACAGGATATTTCAGATGATCAGATCAGATCGCTGATCCAGACTGCGGAGAGTACTGCAGGAGTTAGCCTTTCGGAGGAAGAAGAGAACAGAATCATAAAGATCGTTAAACAGATCAAGGATTCTGATATTGATGAGGAACAGCTCAGGAGTGCTGTGACAAAGGCGTATGATAAACTGGAAGAAATGGGGATTGGTAAAGAAGAGGTAAAAGGAATCCTGCATAAACTGGCTGATTTTGCAAAGAGTCTTTTTGAGTAAAATCTGCTCATTCTCAAATCGTAACTGTGAAAAGACGAAATAGTTATGGAAGATTATGGGGGATATACAAGATAGACAAGCATAAAATAAAACAAGAACTATAAATATGTGGTAATTCTATAAAAAAATATTAAAAAATATAAAATAATTGTGCAAATAAACGAAAAGTTAACTGCAAGTTCATAATTTATTCACAAATGATTGCTACTATATAGATAGTTCGAAAGAACCTACGAAAGACGTTGTAATGTGTTATCATTACACATAAATTTTTTTCATAATAATAGCCCCGGTAAACCACTGCCGGGGCACTCCTCGTTTTACGGGGATTTTTTATTTTTTATCTGATAATTTTCCATATTTCTGGATTTCATTATTGAGTTCTTCCATGCGGGTATCCAGTTCTGCTACATATCGCGCACATTCCCTTAATTCTTTTGTGATATAGTCAGGTCCGTCTCCCTCAAATTTGTAATGCATCTTATGCTCCAGAGTCGCCCAGAAATCCTGTGCAACTGTGCGGATCTGAATCTCTACTTTGGTATCAATGATACTGTCGGAGAGAAAGACAGGTGTGGTAACCAGCATATGATAGCTACGGTAACCGCTCTTTTTAGGATTTTTCATATAATCACGTCTTGCAAGAATTGTCAGGTCATTTTGTTTGGAAATCATATCTGCGATCAGATAGATATCAGATGTAAAGGAACAGCTGATACGGATTCCTGCGATGTCATTTACATAGCGTACCATGTTCTCGATACTGGATTCATATCCATGTCGTTTCAGTTTTTTTACAATGCTTTCCGGAGTTTTGATTCTGGATTTTACATGTTCGATCGGATTGTATTTATGTCTGTGCTGAAATTCACCGTTTAGAATATCAATCTTTGTTTCTACCTGTTTAAGGGCAGACTGATAGACAAAAATAACTGTCTCCCAGTCATTCAGTTCTTTAAAATCCCTCAAGGGGACAGAATCATAATTCATGTATAATAATATCCTTTCCTGATACAGGCAGTTCCCTGTTGATTTTTGTAATCTCACAGGGGACTTGTTTATAGATTTGCTGTAGTTGGTTGATGATATTATTGTAACATATAAATATCCGTTTGTGTGAACTATCTGTATGAAAATTCAGATTTCCATTATTAAAGTGATTGTGTTATAATGTTTGAAAATAGCTGAGATGATATACTTTATTTGTAACTGTTCAGTATCCTGTAACAGATGGAGAAGAGTTACATTTATTCCAGGTAAAGGAGAAAACAGATAATGGCTGAATCAATGAAAGATTACGAAACAGAACTGGAAGCCTCTTTTAAGAAAATTGAAGAAGGGGATATTCTTACAGGAACTGTTATCAGTGTAGATGAAAAAGAAGTTGTGGTAGATCTGAAGTATTATGCGGAAGGCATTATTCCGGCAGAGGATTACAGCAGAGAACCGGGATTTTCTTTAAAGGAACAGGTGAATGTGGGAGATGAAGTTTCTGCGACTGTTGTGAGTAAAGACGATGGAAATGGAAATATTCTGTTGTCCAGAACAGAAGCAGCAGATGTGCTTGCATGGGATAAGCTGAAAGAATTAAAGGATTCAAAAGAAGTAATTGATGTGGTGGTAAAAGGCATTGTAAATGGCGGCGTGATCGCCTATGTAGAAGGTGTACGTGGATTTATTCCCGCCTCAAAGCTTGCCCTGAATTATGTGGAGGATACAAACGAATATCTGAACAAACCAATCCAGGTTCAGGTTTTCGATATTGATAAAGAAAAAGGAAGATTAATTCTCTCTGCAAAGGAAATATTAAGAGAAAAAGCAGAAGAGGAGAGAAAAACAAAAATCTCCAATGTGCAGGTCGGACTTGTAACAGAAGGTGTTGTTGAGAGCTTACAGCCATATGGTGCATTCGTAGATCTGGGAAATGGTCTGTCAGGTCTGGTTCATATTTCACAGATCTGTGAGAAGAGAATTAAGAAACCGTCAGAAGTTCTGACAGTCGGAGATAAAGTAAAGGTAAAAGTAACTGCTGTCAAAGATGGAAAATTAAGCCTGAGCATCAAAGAAGCAACAGATATGATGGCTAAGGAAATTGAGGAGGAAGTGATCGAGCTTCCGGATTCAAAGGAAGAGGCTTCCACATCTCTTGGCGCACTTTTTGCAAACATTAAATTAGATAATTGAGGTTAGAATCTGTATGAGAAATCAGGAAAAAATATTTGTAATAGGTCACAAGAATCCGGATACGGATTCCATCTGTTCAGCAATTGCCTATGCGGACATCAAAAACAGGACTTCTCAGAAGGTGAAATACATTCCAAAGCGTGCAGGACAGATCAATGAAGAGACAGAATATGTTTTAAACCGTTTCGGCATGCAGCCGCCGGGATATCTGTCTAACATTGGAACACAGATAAAAGATATGGATATCCGTATGAGTCCGGAAGCTGATAAGAGTATGTCTCTGAAAAATGCATGGGATCTGATGATGGATAAAAGTATCGTATCTCTTCCGATCAGAGACAGAGAAGGACAGCTGGAAGGTCTGATCACAATCGGTGATATTGCTAAGACTTATATGGATACAACGGACAGTTATCTGCTGTCAAGAGCGAAGACACAGTACAGAAGAATTGCCGAGACAATTGCTGGTACCGTAGTAGAGGGAAATGAGCATGGATATTTTACAAAAGGAAAAGTTCTGGTGGGAACTGCAAATCCGGAAATGCTCAAAGCCTATATTGAACCGGATGACCTGATAATCATGGGAGACAGAGAAGAGGATCATCTTCAGGCGATTGCGCAGAATGTTAGCTGTATTATCGTTGGTATGGGAATTGAAGTCAGCGAAAAGGTGATAAAGCTTGCTCATGAGAGAGAAATTGTAATTATTATGTCTCCGTATGATACATTTACGATCGCAAGACTGATCAACCAGAGTATTCCTGTACGGTATATTATGAAAACAGATAATCTGGTTACTTTTAATACAGAGGATTTTACGGATGATATTCAGAATGAGATGATCAAACACCGTCATCGTGCGTTCCCTGTAATTAACAAAAAGGGAAAATGTATCGGAACAATTTCCCGAAGAAATTTCCTGGATATGCACAAGAAAAAAGTAGCACTTGTGGATCACAATGAGAAAGATCAGGCAGTTGACAATATCGATAAAGCTGAAATTGTGGAGATTATTGACCATCATAAACTGGGTTCTCTGGAAACTATGGTACCGATTTCTTTCAGAAATCAGCCGGTCGGATGTACAGCAACGATTCTGTATGAAATGTATGGGGAGCAGAAACTTGAGATTTCACCGAGTATTGCGGGGCTTCTCTGTGCTGCGATTATTTCAGATACACTGATGTTCCGTTCACCTACCTGCACATTATCTGACAAGATGGCGGCAGGTGCGCTGGCACTTATTGCAGGAATCAATATTGAGCAGTTTGCAAAAGAGATGTTTAAAGCAGGAAGTAACCTGAAAGATAAATCACCGGAAGAAATTTTCTATCAGGATTATAAGAAATTTATTGCTGAGGATGAGATCAACTTTGGTGTTGGACAGATCAGTTCTATGGACAGCGATGAGCTGGCAGAAATCAAAGAGCGTCTGATTCCGTTTATGGTCAGCGAGTGTGGCCGTCATGGTGTTACCCGCGTATTCTTTATGCTTACCAATATTATTGAGGAATCTACAGAGCTTCTCTATTATGGTGAGGGAAGTGAGGAAATGGCACGTATTGCTTTCCATATGGAGCCAAAGGATGGTGTATTTGATCTGAAAGGCGTTGTTTCACGTAAGAAACAGCTAATTCCGGCACTTATGGAAGCTGCACAGGCCGGACAGAACGATTACAACTGATGGCAGCAGACAGAATAGCTGAGGATAATAAGAAATGGAAAAAGAAACCTGGAAAGCAGGAAATATGCTTTATCCACTTCCGGCAGTTATGGTAAGTGTTTCTGACGGAGAGGGGAATGACAATATTATTACAGTTGCATGGGCAGGGACTGTCTGCACGAATCCGCCGATGGTGTCTATTTCTGTGCGACCATCCCGTTTTTCCTATGATATGCTCAGAAAGACGGGAGAATTTGTAATAAACCTGACAACAGAGAAACTGGCATATGCAACGGATTACTGTGGAGTCCGTTCAGGCAGGGATGTTGATAAATTTAAAGAAATGAAGCTTACCAAAGAGAAGGCGGATTTTGTGAAAGTTCCCATGATCGCAGAATCTCCGGTGAGTATTGAATGCAAAGTAAGGCAGGTTCTGGAATTGGGTTCACACCATATGTTTCTGGCGGATGTGCTTGCAGTTCATGCTGATCCGCAGTATATGGACGAGAAGAAGAAATTTCATTTGAATGATGCGAAACCTCTGGTGTATTCCCATGGTGAATATCTGGGAATCGGAAAAAAACTGGGAACATTTGGATACAGCGTTAAAAAGAAGAAAAAAACCGGAAAAAAGAATTTGAATACACATTATTGGATATGTGTTGTTGCCTGTTTACTTGCTTCGTTATTTGGTATTGAGTTTGTTGGTTCAACAGATATTGTAAAGGCTTTTACAAGTGATAGTAGCCAAACAGACATTACAAGTGTTTCACCATTTGTTGCCAATACATATAGCTTAATTGATAACTTTATGGGTGAAGATAAAGAGAAGATAAAAGAATCTGCTACCAAACTTATGGATGATGAGAAGAATAAAGATGTTACTTACGGTGGACTTGAACTTGGTCGAAAAGACGGTGTCCTTGCTCATGTTGTAAATATGGTTTCATCAGGTTCAATGATTTTAACCGTCCTTGTTGCCATTAAGAATGTAGCAGAATCAAGTTACCTTTTAGCTGCAATTCTTGTTGTACTTTCTTTGCTATTAATAATATTAATTTGGTCAATTATTTTCAATACATTTTCTGTTGCATATAGAAGAATTTTTATGGAAAGCAGAGTATATGAGAAGATGCCTTTCCATAGATTTTTGTTTATTTATAAGGATAGAAAGTTGTTTAAAGTTGCACTTACTGTTGGTTTGAAAGAAGTATTTCAGTTTTTATGGAATTTAACAATTGTAGGTGGTATTATAAAAAGATATTCCTACGCATTAGTACCTTATATAGTAGCTGAGAATAAGGATATTTTACCTTTAAAGGCTATTACTTTATCTAGAAAAATGATGAAAGGTCATAAGTGGGAATTATTTGTTCTGGATATTTCTTTCATAGGTTGGTATCTATTAGACTTCTTTACACTGGGACTTCTAGGCATTTTCTTCCTAAACC